>Ga0105239_10000322_pt1 | contig 70719 bp, 69 predicted proteins | sample KBSC44metaG_FD_92761 | JGI IMG/M metagenome (GOLD analysis project Ga0105239, IMG submission 92761) | Corn rhizosphere microbial communities from Kellogg Biological Station, Michigan, USA - KBS C4-4 metaG | ecosystem: Host-associated > Plants > Roots > Rhizosphere > Soil | place: Michigan, USA...
CAAAAAAATACAACAATCGCCCCCCCCCCCCCCCCCCCCGCCCCCAAGAACCACACACAACCCACCCCCCCCCCCCCCCCCCCGCGCATCGCAACCTGTTCATTCATTAATAGAGGCGAATGAACGAATGAACGCGCAGTCACCCCAGCAAGCAAGCAAGCGATACTGAATCGGTGTCGTATACTCACAGGAGCATAGTTCAATCCCGAGTGCAGTACGACGGAGAAATCCATTACCATAAGGAGGAGACACTACAACAGAAGGAAAGGAGAGGAGAGAACGGCTAGGAGGAACGGTTCTCCTGACTGGTGAATCGTTCGAATCGCTGCCGGAGGGGGACGGGGGTTGGGTGGAACGATCAAACATGTTGGTCGAGTGCTCACATGCTTGTACTAGAGTTATTTTCTTTCGAGATTGGTACCTGGAGGGATGGGGAGGAATGAGAGGAGGCGGGGGGCACTTTTGTGGTGGTGGTGCTGGTGGTAGCAGCGCACAATGGAATGGGTAGGTAGATAGGCGAGAATGAGTGATTGGGAGCGAAATAGGAAGGGAAAGAAGGACTAGATCGGGACGGAGGGAAAGTGTCACATCCACGGTGACACAAAGCTGTTTTGGCACTCGAGGCGATTAGATGTACAAAACATTGGACAATGCATCCCCGGGTAGACATGTCATCCAACGCCTTCTCTCACCTTGAGATTGTCATGCCCCAACCAAGAGTCATCGCTCTAGAAGTTTGGATAGGACGAGATCAAGATCCTCGGGCACCCTCCCTCAGGCAATGAGTTTTGATCTGGTGGCCAAGCCAAAGTCTCGCTCGACTCGGGTCAGGACGAACTTGATTGGAAGAGAGGGGCAAAAGGGGGTGGGAGAACGTTGGGCGACAGGGAAAGGGACAACAACGACATGATATGTTGTAGTCACCAGTGGCACCGGTGGCACTCAGCAGTCAGGGTCCATGGGCCGACAGTACCAGTGCAGGACTGATTGGAGAAGAGAGTTTTTGTACTACCCAGATAGCTAGGTATTCAAACAGTTTGATATTTCCATCCATACGGGCTGAAGATATACGTCCATCCGCAAAATCGTTGTTTAGTCGTCGTCCGCCCTCGTGTTTCCTCGTACATGTGTTGGAGCCATTCGGATGGGAGCCGTGGTGGAAGGAAGTGTCGGTTGGGATTGCAGCCTCGCAATGTCTTGATTCAAGTGAGAAAAGTCGGAGTGAGACGCCGATATACCACTTGCATGGTATATATACGAGGCTTCAGTTGTCGTCAGTCTCCCATCACCATGGGTCTCGTTTGTACCTCCGGTGTCGGGACACCCTGATATAATTCTGATAGCACGGCGTATGGTAGAACGGGACCGGCTCCCTGGTGACGATGCTCTCTATGATGCCCGTCCGTTGACTTTTCTCAGTTTCAGGGCGTCAATGTCGACGCCTTTCAGCGTACGGACCTGGTGGCGCGAAGAACGAGTGAAGTGTCAGTTAGCTTGTCTTTTAGAGATTTGGCATTGGCGGGGGAGGGAGAGGTGGGGGTAGTGCGGTCAGGTGGTCACGGTTTCATAGCATGAATGCCATGAGATTCATGTCACAACTGTGATGCCATGACACTTAGATAAGTAGAACGTCACACCGCATGCCGTTCGGATGAGAACACAGCCCCTCCAACCACAAGTTGTGCCACGTCTCTCCCTTGGAAATGACGCCCTGGTGCAGTGGACGCGGGTTGTTTGTGGGACTTACATTGACAGCACGATTGTCAGCGAAAAAGTTTGGATTGGTACTCTTCCCGCCCATACTGGTACCACAAACAGAGCAGAACGAATGGGCAATACGCTCCTTGCCGAACGTGTAATTGGTCATGGAGTCGAATCCGCTGACCCATGTGATGTTCGTCTCAAGCGGGTAGACCATGAGATAACCATTGGCCGAGCAAATGGAACCTATGGAGGGGCAAGGGTGGTCAGTTATCTGCGCTGGCGTTGACTGACAAGGCTAGCTGGAGAATCTGCTGTGGCATGTGGGAATGGGTATTTGGCTGCTGGAAGCTGAGAGATGCCTCCAAAGGGGACCAGTACTCACAGTTGCAGCTGGTCACCGGCCCATCTTCGACGGGAGGGGAGAGCTTCATGGAAAACCTGAATGACTAGTCAACGAAATATCATTCACAACATATGAGTTCCGAAGATCGTACTTGACTTTCCCGCAATGGCATGACCCTTCATAGGTCTGCGATTTTGGTTTGGTAGGACTCGTTGGGCTGGTCGGGCTGGACATGCTGGGATCAGGAGCGCGGTTCAAGTTGTCTAGTCCTTCACCCTCTATTTTCAGTTATAATTGTACACGGGCCCAGCATGATTGAGATGGCCACTCCCAGACATACATCTCTTTATTCTTGTTTGACTGTTACACTTACCTTGGTACTACGGTGTCCTGTAGTGTGAGGATATTCTGTCCTCTAGAATCTGGTATCGTAGCTTGCGGTGTACGGTCGGTTAAGGTCCGATTCACGTGAGAGGCTTGATACTTGGCGTTGCCAGATTGACCTGTTTCTTGGTTTTTGTCAGGATCTGGACTCCAGTAGAGGCTCGGGGAAATTTGTTGAGGATAGAGTCACTTCGTTCTGTCTTCTCAATGGTTACCGTGAACCTGTTCGAGCCTGAAGAGGGAGTGCGAAGAAAGCTCAACATGACAGCTGAGTGGGCAGACAGGCGTGCATTAGCCTCGCATAACTCCAACATTGTCCCCTGGTAATTGGGTGCGTGGCGTGGAGAAGAAATTACTCGTAAAGGAGGGGGTGTGCCTTTTTGTGGACCCCTTGGCGTCTCTGTTGCCTGCCTGGTCCTTTTCTCAGAGTTTGAGTCAGTCTGACTTTAGGGCCCTCAACTCGAGTCGCGGATGGTCTTTTGGAGATCGAGGGCTGCAATGAGTCAGTCCCCTCCTCCATGTTCACAAACTATTGAACATTGAATCTAGGCTGCTCATTCCAGGGTGTTTCGAGGGCTAGGGTTCAATCATCCTGATCTTAGCAGCCTCAGGAAAACTGTTCCATCGAGGGTTCAGTTCCCCTGCAGCTGCTGGTGTCTATATCTGTTGTTTCCCAGGCGCTTCTGTGGCCTATTCGGCGCCGATCAAGCTTAACTTTCTCCGAGTGGTTGGGCTGGCGTGGGATACCTGCGAAAGTTGGAACGGGTGAGAAAACGTGAATAAGAATGTGATTCTTCGGATGTTGGCTGTCAGGGACCAGGACTCAGACCTCAGTATACCCAGTAATTTATATCATCATCATGGCAGTGATCGAATCCGGTAGGAATTGACCCGCGTCGGAGGAAGAGTTGTGTGAAAAGCCGAGAAGGGGGAAAGGGTCGGATTTATCAGACAACCAACCCAGGCAGTTCAGGAGCAATTGGTCAGCGAAGCTGGATGTTATCTACAACACCAAAGTCATGACCAAGAGAATTGAGTTGGTGTAAACTAGTGCATATCTTCTGAGTATCCGTAGGTAAGCGAGCCTCGTGGCTTGCCGTGTTGCACTGGTGTGTTTGATGCCCCAGAGTTTTCCAGGATCGTCGGCTTAGGAGCTGACGATTTTGGCCCCTCTGCCCTTGACCACCTCGTACTCCGTACCAAACTAAACATTTTGACTTGTCGTCGGACGCAGCCGGCGTGGGGAATGACAAGAGATGGTTCCCCGAGGCACTTGGAGCCTTGGAGGTAGCATGCGCAATGATGTGATCACGGCTGGGGGGCGGGGGCTATTGCGAGCGAATTCGTATTTGCACGACTCAACGACTGGCCCATGCGGCCTGAGTACGTGTCGATGGCATGCCTCCTTGGGAAGGTTGGGAGGGATGGACTCGGTACGAGTGAAGAGAGTGAGGCTAAAGCGGCTGATGATCTTAACGTACGAGCAGGGTCAAGGGGGCTTTAACGAAGCGTGGGGAAGAAGTTACTGTGTGGTAACACAAGAACTGAAGATTACGACTTCGTTACTTGCGTTCAGGAAAGATTGGGGGTTGAGTTTGGAAGTACTCCGGACAGAGTGAGGCAAGGCGAATTGAAATGGATGTGGGCGTTGAAGCCACCAAGGCACGAAGTCATGGTTCCCTCCAAGTCACGAGACAAACCAATAGATGGTGTAGAAACGCAGTACCAACGTCTCTCCTCCGTCTCCCCTCATCTCTCATTTCTCGTCCCTCATCCATCATCCGTCAACCTTTCGGTAACTACTGAACGTGCCGCAGCGCCTACGGGAAGATGCGAGTCCAACTCTCGGGCGCCATCGCCAAATGACCTAGTCCACGACCTTTCAGGGCGCCTCTGATCCACCCGCCTCGCTCTGGCCACTACCACCACGAGGACTCGTAAGCAACTAGTTCGTAGGACGGAGTACGAATAACGAATTCCCTGCAGATTGCTGTCCTTTTTTATTTTTCGGGATAAACTCGACTTGGTAATCCGCAAATGGTAGGGATAAACAGTGGAGAGTGAGTCGATGTGGTCACGAACATGGTCATCTTCCATTAGGGCCCGTGCTAGGTTAAAATGGTGCTGCGATCCAGTTTGACGATTGGAATTGCAGGTGATGTTCACGCAACAAACTCGCCTGGAGACGGCCCACCAGGACCACCAGGCAAGGCGTGACACCTGACTTGTACTGGTCGGGCCTGGGAGGGTCTCGAGGCCCATCGAGGGGGGCTTGGGGAGCCTTCAAAGCGACCGCTTAAGCCTCTTCAGGTCTTAGTTGCTGTTTCGTTAGGCATACGAGGCCCCATCCTCCTCGTAGTGACGCCCTATCCGTACAAGCACTTGTACCCTCAGGCGCTGAAGTTGGAGCCGATGGCCTTTGGGATGAAATCGATCCAGCCAGATCGAGCGTCAGCCCCGCAGAAGAGTTTTCGTCACAACAATGTCACGCCAACAGACGAGCCAGAGTTAGGATGACAAACTACGGTGTAGAATTACGGAGGGAACACGGGGTACCGAGCGGCGAGGACGGAGTACAGGACCACTCAATCAATTCGATAGACGAGAAAGATGGCCCTCTTCCCGCCTGGTAACTTTGCCCTCGGAATAACTTGTATCTAAGAGTAAATTGGCTGATCTACAGGTCTGCCAAGGACAAGGCGACCGAGATGCCTATCTTGGTGCCTTGTCTGGATATAGGCAGTGAGGATCTCGAACCTCATCCCTTCCGCCAAACAATAGTCAAGACGGTGCACTGATCAGGAGTAAATACCGACTGAGTACTCTGTTCCCGCATTGATCAATCAATGAGAATTGTGACTGGGAGACTGGCAGATCTGGCTGGCAGGCGATGCTGGTCTGGGCTCCTCCCTCCGCCTTCTCGCACGAGCATGAGCAGATCCCAGAAGTGCAACCATGCCAGGTTGCAGGCTCCTTCCTGTGCTCCGTAGTTGGTGTTGCACTAGTGGCTGAGCGCTTTTAACCACGCTAGTGATGAGAAACGGTTTAGCCTCTCTTTGCTGTTCTCCACAGCCCGCCCCGAGCACGAAACTGAGCCCACCACCAGCCAGCCGAACTTCTGTAAATCCCCTCCTCTCATGTCCCTCACCTCTCCCACCACCCATCACCTCCACCATCCACCATGATCATCCCGCGCCTCAGAGTTTGAATTCTGCCACTGGTCCTGCACACCCCCCCGTCCAGTCTCGTGTTAGTCCTTGGTCACTGGCTCTTGTCCTCCGTACTCCGCCATGCGGAAGCCATCTCATATTACCAGATTCATTTAGCCTGATGCTCTTCCCCATGGTGCTGTCAACGACAAGCACACACCTGTACTCCAGACTGCAGCCCCAGCCCGAGTCCAAGCGTCGCTTCTTTCCCGTCCCGAAGAAAAGGAACATCCAAGTCTGACTCCGACTCCGACTCCTGTCAGAGTTTCCACGCGGCAGTAGGAGTAGACTCGACAACTCCCAGACCGTTGTTGCATTACTCGTTTCGCCACAGGCCATGAGGAGCAGCAAAAGCAATACATCCTGCACAAATTCCACCAGAGCCTTGCCTTCCGAGGTCACCTGAACCTTCACATTCTGCGCGCCTGGTACCTGCATTCACCCTCTCTGCCACCAGCTCGCCAATTCACCTTCCATCCCGCAGTCTTCTCCAGCAACCCCCCCGTTCTACCCCCTCCGTTCCGCCCAGACACCGTTCCAGCATCCCAGTGTCCCACGGTCCCAGACCTGCTCAGACCTGCTCTACCCAGACTCCTCCTTCCTGGTCAGCCAACGCCTCGGGTTTACTACCGTTGACCCTAACTCAGGGCCAGCAGAAACACCAACGCCAACGTCAGCATCACATCCTCGCACATCTCACTTTGCGACCCAGGACAACGCGCCGCACATCAGCACCACTGCCTCGACCATCCTCAGTGCTTCCGTGCCACGACTGCTCCTTGTTCAGTTTTTCGCTTCTCCCCCGACCACTCCCACTTGTCTTTGCCTCTCTTTGGTTGAACGACTTCATCGGTGCCATCCTCCAATACAGAGCGCATTCATACCCACGGCCACTTCCCGGTACCTTTCGATGATGGTGGTTATTCGACAAGAAACACCTCCCTAGGCTCCCCGCCCGCTCCTCTCCCAAGTTACCAGACGTCTTTGACGCAAGGGGCATTGCTTCATTGCAATGGCAGAGATAGATGCTGTATACAAGACAGAACAAGATGTCGGTGCACAAAGTGGGCCACCCGAAGATGCGCGGACAGTGCCAGAACTCCTCGAGTCCACAGGGGCGAATGAACCTCCAAAGAAGCGGCGGAAAAAGGCAGTCAAGCCAAATCCTGACAAGAAGTTCGAATGCAAGCACGAGGGATGCGGTAAAAGCTATTCCCGTGCAGAACATCTTTACAGACATCAACTCAATCGTAAGTCACCCTCCGTTCTTTCCACTTGTTGTTCACCTAGTCTAACGCCTTTCGAACAGACACCCCCAAAACCATTTTTCGTTGTGACTACCCAGACTGTCACAGGTACTTCGTTCGGCAGGACCTCTGCATTCGTCACAGAGAGCGACATACAACTCATGGATCTCAACTCCATAAACGAGATACTTTCGCCCAGTCTACTACCCACCAACCCGTGCAGGCACAGCATCCCACGGGCCAGGGCGGGCCCTATCCTATGGCAGCCCCAAGTATGAAGAGTCCCCTGCTGGAAGCACAGAAGTCTTCCACCGCGCACATCAATTATTCTCAAGACGGACAATTCAAGCAACCTGCACAGCTCTCTGGGCCCACGATCCCTCCTTCCGCAGTGTCGGCCGACCCTCGTTATCCCACCCAGACGTCACAGGAAGCGATGAATCAACAAGAGTCTGCCTTGCATCGAACAGGTAGCACAGGTAGCAACACCTTGAGCCCTTCACAGCATCACGCACTCGCGGCTCAGCAGTCTGCAGTCCGAAGACAAAGCTTTGCGGGAGACAAAGGCAACAGCCAAGGGCCCTTTATCCAGACACAGCACAGAGATCGTAACTCCATCGGCGGCGTCCCAGAATCTCCTGCCCAACAATACGCGAGCACCAACGTCACGCCTAATGGTGCTGTTGTTAGGTCATACTCTGACTCAAGTATAGCCCGAACCAGTTCAAACGGCTACGCGCAACCAGTTGACATGGTTACTGCAGCATACTCCAATTCCTCCTATCAGGTTTCAGTTCCGTCTAGAGCGGCTGACAATGCTTTTGCCGCCGCAATTACTCATGGGCTCACCACCAGTGATCCGTATCCTTATCCTCTTTTGAACAACAGCATGTCCACCATTGACGTGGCTGCGGGCTATGGCTTTCCCGTTTTTGGTGGAGATGAATACACCCAAAATCCTTTTGCAGTTGCAGACGATTTTACCCAGTGGCTATTCAACGACACAAACTCCGGCTCCAATAGCTTCTCCCCGCCCAACTATGTTCCAGGTTTCAGCGGTCATGAGCCTCAGTTGGTTACTCCTTTCTTTTCCCAAAGCCCAACTACCTCAGCAAGTCACCCTTTCACGACACCCGCCATGCAGCATCCGATGAATATCACCAATCTTCTCGGTGGGACTGCGAATAGTCAATATATAATGTCTGAGTCGAAACGACAGGAGCTTCTCGATCTCATGCAGACTCAATTTATCGAGCGTCAACATGATGCTGTGAAGAAGAGAAAGGACTCCGTGTTTGAGGGCGATCTTGACTCCGATGGTCACATCCTGAGTCTCAGAATGATGCATACCTACATAGGCTCATATTGGTATCATCAGCATGCTCAGCTGCCTATTTTGCACAAGCCTACATTCTCGGCCGATCGCACACCAAACCTTTTATTACTTATCGTTGTCGCTATCGGAGCTGCAACCTTGGACAAGGCTCACGGAACGTCCCTCACAGATTCCGCAGCAGAATTTGCCAATTTTGTAGCCTGGCATATACGATGGGAGATTATTCGGGATGCAGATTTCAGACCTCCAGCTAAGCTCTGGGTTTTTCAGACATTACTATTGATTGAGGTTTACGAGAAGATGTATGCCACAAGAGCCTTACATGAACGAGCACACATACATCACGATTCGACCTTGACCCTCATGCGAAGAGGAAGCTCACTTCTAGGCCGGTCTGCCTCAGATTCACCACCCAGTTTGCGAGGCGAGCAGGACAACGGTAAGCCCGCCACCCACTTTCCATCAGCAGAGCCATCAAAATCAGAAGAGTCGTGGCACCGATGGATTACCACCGAGGCAACGCGCCGTGCAGCTTTTGGAGCCTTCGTCCTCGACTCAATACATGCAACAATGTTTGGACATGCTGCAAAGATGGTGGCACACGAAATGCGCTTACCTTTGCCGTGTGACGAAGGTCTGTGGTCAGCCGTCTCCCCTTCGGAGGCTGGCCGAGTTCAATCATCCTTACAGACGAATGGAGTTAAGCCGACGTTGTTTCTAGATGGACTAAAGAGGACTTTGAATGGTCAACGTGTGCGTACAAACTCGTTTGGTCGTACCATCATCATGGCCGGTCTGCTCTCCGTGTCATGGCACATGACACAGCGGGACCTTCAAATTTCATCACTTGGGCCACGCACGGCAACTTCCTTTGGAGGTCCCGACAAGTGGAAAGGTGTGCTACTCAGATCATTCGATAATTGGAAGCGTGACTTTGACGAGGCACTTGCTGAAGCGACTCCAGCCCCATCTTCGCCGTTACGAGCCCCAATTGCACCAATGCAGACCTTCATTCGGCCAGTTGACGATGAAAACATCTTTGAATCACGAACAGTCCTACATCATCTCGCCCATATTGCAGCCCATGTCGATGTCGTTGACTGTCAAGTTTTCGCAGGGGCAAGCCGGCTTCTTGGTCGGTCAATCACTCCCAAGGATTACAGTGTAATTCGTGAGAAAATTGAACGATGGGCGACAAAAGCTTCGGCCCGTGATGCGGCATTTTATGCACTCAAGTTCATTGCTCAAGTATTGGTACCACCTGACGAGGGCATTGGCGTTGATGGCATCAACAGCCATATATATGGCCATGCTAGCCCAATCTTACCGCAAGCATTTGAGCATAACCAGTATATTGCTCGAGATGACTTTCTCTTGAATCGTCCTTGGGTCTTGTATATTTCAGCTCTAGTTGTGTGGTGCTATGGTTTTGCTCTTGAAGGGCCTATCCGCCCGACTCCATTAGACTCTGATTTCGAGACTTACTATCAGAAAGAGCGAGATATGCGAGATTATCTTGAACGAGTGGCTGGTGTGCGAGCCCCTGACGACCTTGAAAATGTCAAAGGCAAAAACCGATGCCTCGGTCTGCTAATGATCCTCAAGGAATCATTCGAAAGCACCCGGTGGGAGCTGACACATGAGGCGGCCGGTCTCTTGGGCAATGCGTGTTTAAAGCTCCGAGGTCTCGAAGCCAGCAAAATTGTCGGGCCAGGAAGCAAAGGCCCTAGTGATGATTTCCCCAAAAGAACTTTGCATGGCCACACAAACGGCCACACTCATGTCGGACTTCATCGGGACAACGGTCGAGGGCAGATGCATCTCGGCTCAAGAATGTAATGCCAGCACCCTCCCGACAGATAATTTCCATCAGCTAGGTCTCAGCGATTAGGACCAAGCATGGAAATGATGGATAATGCACCGAGGAGGCTACGTGTGATGATTTAGACACGAAAGATGCATATATTTTCGCAATCTGGTGTCATCAGCCGGCCACACTTCGTCTCGGTGCATAATGATGAATGACGATTTCACTTCTATGTCATTTTCTGCAATTGTCCGTGTCATTCACGGTGACAGATAAATTTACGCTGCTTGTACATTGGCCAAGCAGATGTGTGTGTTCTGAGTCTCAGGGATGCATTTGATCATATTTATGCGCGTTCAAGCAGGCGGCTATCTGATACCCAAATCTGTTGTTGTTATTGTTTGTCTCGTGGCAAATCGATTATAATTGTGCATATCTTCACATCTTTTCTGTCAATTTCATTGATGTTTTCAATTCCTTGAAGAGGAAACCAGCCACATGTCCGAAGTTCTATTTTGCACCGCGTGCTCTTCGGGCATGGTGCCCTCCTATACCTCTGCAAGCTTGAGTCTGGTTGACTCATGCTAGCTAACATTGTGTTGGCGATGTGGTCCCAACAGCGTTTGGACTCTTCTGTCTATCAACGGATCCCTTATCAGAAATTGCAAGCTTTGGGGAGGCGGGACTTCAACAGTTCGGCCATTCTCACACCTGGAAGCTGATACCTTTCTCTTAATGTGCCCACATATTGTGTTCCAATTTTATTCGATGCAGACCAAGCAACACACATTATGCCGCTACACATCAACGCTGATAACCAGGACGAGAAAATTATCCAGCATTTCAATCTTGATTGGGGGTAACGCCTGACAATTGGAGGTTGCAGCCATTCTTTCCCATCGACCACAAACCATCAGCATCCATTCATTGCAACATTCTAAGCTCAAAAGACATATCTTTACTATCACACCGATCTTGACGGCCCTATTTTATTGGAAATATGTCGATGCCAGTTTCTCAACGATACTGCTAAGCAAATTTTCTACGGCAACACTTCTTGTTATCTAGTACCTATCCAAGGCATCTTCCATCCTTCTTCTTACTTAGTTAATCGGACAGCATGAAATCTGCAGGAAAGGGGAACAGGTGGACTCGGCACACAATGGGATTGGAAACCATGGAAGCGGAATACCCAATGGGAAAATTTACTACTGCATTAGCATCGGGAAAGGGAACTAACTACCGTTAAGGCACAAAACGCCCCGCTTGGTGATATATGCATGGGATATCCATTGGGAACTCGGACAGGTATCTAGCGACTTCTGTGAGGACATATGCGAACTGGAAAACGGATTTTCTAGTAGTAGCTCTCGCATTTCAGGGAAAGGGGGCCGGGGAACGAATCAGGGAAAAAAAACCATATCACGTTACATGGTGGTAGAGAGAACTACTACTATAGTGATGATGAAAGGAGAATAGGAGGCGGGCAACACCGTCACCGGCGACGGGGACAATGACAACGACTGGAGACGACCCCCCATGACCACAGCCATACCCGATACCATACCATACGTACAAATACATCATATATGCAATTTTCACCTCGAAACACACAATCGCTCAGTTTACATTCTGCATGAGTTGTATGAACATCAAATTACAATTATGAAATTTTCCCCTGCCAATGACCCTGATTGATATTCACGCATATGATTGATTATTAATTGACTTCATCACAATGTGCCATACTTCGTCACGCGAAGGAAGGAGGGAAGGAAGGAGGGAGGGGGTGAGGAGATCTAAATTACGCCTTTCCTTTTATTGCCACTCCATGAACCGCAACTATACTATGTACTCGTTGCTGACAGAAATAACGGGACAGCAGCCTCCAGCCTGACCATGGGGTGAAGGGTGACTCAGAGAAAAAGTAGAGAGCTTGGTACCGTCAAGAAGTAATATATAGATATATATCGTGAGGGTGAATTTGCTCCTCCCGTCATCCGCACGTAGCTTTAGAACCCGAATCCGAAGGGAAGAAATACCCAGTGCGCCAAAGCTAAAGTGGTATCATTTGTACATCAGAGAGGTGTAGAGGAGAGGCGTATTTTTGACTCTTACGAACGAGTGGAGTCCTGCCCGGTGTGCTCGGTCTTTCGAGCGCGCTGCCTCCCCCTCCTTTCGGGTTCGGAGGAATGGAAATTCGTAATTTCCAAGGGCATAGAATGCTTTTATCGTCCCGTTGTCATAAACCTTTCGTTTCGCGCCGTGGGTGAGGCTCGGGGTGGTGAGTGGAGTATGTCTTTTTTTTGGGGCCAGATTTGACCCAGCAAGGTACATGGCAGCAGGTTCGTCGCTTCACTGCTTGCGGATAAAACTCGCAGGAGATGTGGAGAAGGGGGATCGGTTGTCGTCGTCTATTTCACACAACGGCCTTGTCCTGATCATGGCGTGAGACGAACCGCTCGGCTCGTCCAATCAACTCCTCATACACTGTCCATGCGAGAGCGGAGCTCAGTGCTTTCCTGCCCATGCGGAGGCCCAAGCCATCGAAGAAGCTCTTGAGGCCATCTTCCTGGAGCATCAGCTTGGTGGCTTTGAGCATGTTTCCGTATTTCTGCGGCATCAGCTGCAAACGGGTCTTGACTGCGTCGAATGGGTTCGTCACACCGGTGGCCAGGCCTGCAGCGATGACGCCACTGGAGGCGTTGATGGTCGCGCTTGATCCGGAAGACCTCCTGCCCTGCTCCGTCTCTGCGGACAGAAGCCTGTTGAGGCGGCTTTTGCTCGCCTCGTAGAAGAGAACGTACAGTCCCGCGTATGGGGCGTCGCGTACAGCAGTCGCCCCAAAGCCGGAGAAGAATCCCTTGAGACCCTCCTGTGCAAATATGGACCTTGCGGCCGAATTGATGGATTTGTAGGCGTAGAAATCCGACTCGTACCGCACCTTGATCACGGTGACGGGCATCAGCACAAACCCGGCGAACACTCGAGCCGTAGCTCCGGTGATGAGATTTTGCACGTTGGAGAGCTTCGGGAGTACAGAACTGCTCTTAGACAAGGGAGTGAGGGCTCCATCGCCGGCATTCTTCACGGCAGCGTTGTTTGCGAGTACTTGACGCAAGGAGCTGAGGGAAGTGAAGTAGAGAGCGGAGCCGAAGCCGGTCCTCAAGGCGGAAGGCAGGGTTCCTCGCCATAGGCCGGTAATGGGATGGGGACTGGAGAGGATGGAGCGCAAGACGGGGACGAGGGAGGAGGAGCGGCTCTGCTGGACTCGGGTCTTGAGGAGATCGGCGGGTTGGAGGAGGACGGCACTCGAGACGCCGGAAGTCAAGCCTGCGAAGAAGTGAAAGGTCGGATGGGCTTTCTTCGAGCTCTGGCCGCCATGGGACATGGTCTGGCTGGTGGTTGAAATATTGTATTAGGAATTACAGTTGGGCTAATATTGGCAATGGTGATGGTGATGGTGATGGCACAATATGCAGTGAGAATAACCTGGATAGAAGGCGCATGGTTATTGAGGCATGCAGTAGGCAAGAGCTTGATCAATGCGCCAGACGGCGTTGAACGTGCTTAAGACAGCTTGGATCAGATGTAAAGGTGAACAAGCATAGTGAGGGTGATGGTGGTGGACAAATACGAGCACGAAAACGTGCATTATTGACTCTTCACACGCAGGTTGAAACGTGACTAGAAAAGGCTGTCGATGAAGTCATTTGCTCCGCTCGAGGCCGACGAAGAGCCGAGGATTCCCGTTGCACCAGTGTGGATCACCCCCTACCAGTTATTAAGGAAGCCCTCTGCCAACCCGTTATTTGTATGTACATAGCAGCTGCGACAATCGATATGAGAATATATTATCTCTCTCGCACTTCAAGATGAACTTGTTCATTCTGCATATCACGGTGCTCACTCCTATGGTAGCAAGCATGTCAAATATAAATGCCCTCCAGCCAACACCGCCCCCACTAATCTTCTCCTGCGAGCCACAGTGCTGCAGTGGGGACCGGATCAGGACAGGACCCAAGGCGTTAGCCAACGCGCCTTTGGCTTTTCCTGGTCTGAGCGCTTCTCCCCGTCTTTTTGCCTCCTGGCACTGAATTTACTGTGGGTGCTGTTGCCTCCGAATTGGGATGCTTCCATTGGTATGGACTACAGCCTGTGGAGAGAATCAACTTCCCTGTAGGTGCAAAAGAAACACTTTGGTTCGAGTTAGATAGACGAGCCGTCTCGACTCTCAACCCCTCATTCTTGGTCATATCAGGGAGTGCCCTCGACGGCGACCGACCTGCGGTGGGCAGCTCTGAGCGTTTACGCTGGGTTGGCTGACCGTGCACCACTTACTCTCGTGGTTCTGAGTGTAAGTCGATTTCTGCAGCCCTTGTGGCACGAAGCAGTTGTGTACCTGTCCTAACGGACTGCGACACCGCCAGTCTGTGGGAATGGTGAATAGCCGTGATTGTTGTGATCCCGCCAAGCCTGAAAATGTCATGTAACTTATTGATGGTTGGCGGCATTCTCCTCTTCGTAGCCCTCGGTCTTCATATCTCTGAGACCGAGATCCTCAATCTCTTCTTCACTCCTCTCATATTCCTCCGTGGTGATCTGAGGGTCATCCCCGTCATCCACGTTCTTCTGGACAAATGAGTTCGCCAATGGATCCTCAAGTGTGATCGAGTATGGGAACTCCGCCTTGATCGCTCGATCTAGGGTGTTGAAGAATCGATCCCACCTGGCTTTGGTGTCCGAGGTCATCGAGTCTCCACCGGACAGGTCTTCATCTCCAACATTAAATATTTGCCCGTGTAATTGATCCCGCACCTGAGTCAAGAGGCCCTCCACAGTGGTGAAGCGGCCACCCAGCGTGCCAGGTTGGACTTCTAGGCCCAGGTCTTCACTTCGCAGTGCACATGATTCCGACTTGAGGATATCCCTCGACATGTCTTCCAAGGTCCTGATCGCGAGGGTGATTCGTTTTCCCTTTTCAGGAATCGCACCACCGGTTTTGACATCGCTAGTTCGGTACCCACAGTGATCACAAACAGTGGCGATTATGATGACTTCTTTAAAATGAGGGATGTTGGTCTTCTTCATGTTGACGGTGCATGGCTTCGAGCATGCGGGGCACTCAGCATGCAATTCGTACACTTCGTTGTCCACAATATCAACACCTTCCATTCCTCCACCGTTGGTATCTGTGATATCATCCTCGGTCGCCAGGCCTAGCTGGATGTTTTGTGAATGGCTCCGCAGGTAGTCGTGTCGATTATATTTAGCGTCTTTATCTGACGGAGAAGGCTCGATGAAGGAATTCCCAGAAATATCATCGAGAGAGACGGTAAATGGAAAAGCGGTGCCTGCCAGCATACTAGTCAATTTCTGGATGATGCCTTCTAGAGCGTTGTACAGGTCGGGACTGGAATCCTTCCTTGCAGGTTGGTCGTGGGCCAGATCTGTCTGGATCTTCGTGATGATGCTTTCGAGGTTGGTGAATTGACCCGGTGCTGAAGGCATTTCAAGGTCGAGGTCTTCAACACGAAAGATACCGGTGTCGCTTCGTACGACCTGTCGTTGGAAGTCTGTTGTCTCTTCTAGCTTGAAAGTATATTTGGACCCTTTCTCTTGGATTTGCCCCGCGCTCTTGACGGTATTGTTTCTCCATCCACAGTGGTCGCAGGAGAAAGACTCAAGTAGAATCTCCTTGAAAAAGGGTATTTTGATAGGCAAAATTCTGGTGATACCCTAGAGAAGTTAGCGGTGATCGCAATGGAGAGGTGGTGAGTACACACATCATCGCGACAGTTCATACATAAACTTTCAATCTCGTAGACCCCGGTCTCATTGGGGTCGGCGTGGATGACCCCAGCAGAATTGTTCTCCGCCATATTGTTGATATTTTCGAGCCAATTTTGTCTCGGAATTGATCAAGGAGAATTGTAAAATGTCTTGGGAGGAGACTCGACGATTATCCTTGGGTAGCAGGCTGAATATCGGCCTGGTGGGGTGGCATACCCTGCGGAGAGCCTTCTCGAAATAAAAATTTTTGAATGACGCAGAATCCCCTCGGTATCTGCCAAGAGGGCTTGTCTGGGAAAAGGCGGGAGCTAGACTTTGTTCGGCAGTAGCACGGAGCACTATTAATATCAAGTACCTAAGGCCGTACTTGGAGGTGCCCCGCGATTGTCCAAGTTAGTTGAAAGATTCCAGCATGGAATAGGTGCTGCAAGGGCCCGAGGTGCCCGGAATCCCCGTGCGGAGCAGAAAGTGGCCTCCCCAGGCGTGTACTCGTAGCTCGTTCGAGTGCATGTAGCCTTGTGATCAGAGGACGGAGGACGGAGTACTCGTGGTGATTCAATATATACCAGTACTCTCGATAGCGGACCTTTAGATATGCCTAGTACTTTTCACTTCTTCAACAAATCCATAAGATTAAGTGTTGGGGCGGACCTGCTTTGTGTGCTGTGGTTCAGCAGACTCTGCAAGCCTTCTCGGTCTCTGCGCGCTTTGGCCCTTTGTTTACTGCTCAGGGGCTTGGTCGACTTTTCAATAACTGGTTCGAGTGCTGGGTCTGAGCTTGGTTGAGGCATTGAAGCCTTTTCATTTTGGACGACTTTTTGGCGTTTTGTTTTGCTCGGGTTGGTAACGACATGTTTCGTGACTCTATGACAGAAACCGCACCTCAAATGTCGCTTCTTTTCCTGGGTTGGTTTCTTTGGCATTTTCGCCTTGTCGTTTGATTTCCGGTTTGTTGGAGTCAGGCGCAATGACATTGTCCATCCAGACAAGAACAGACTTCCGCAGGCGGTGCAACTGTCAGGATTGGCCCCGGCCGAGTGCACCAGCTGTGATCTCTCACTGATGAGATGGCGTGAAGTAGATGGGCTCGTGAGGAAAAATGAATAACCCGAAGCTTGCAAGAAGCTGGTCCGGAGGGCTTGTGCATCCCTCATCGTGAGAGCTGTGTCCGTCATTGGAGCTGTTGTTGAACATTCTCACAAACTTGTGTTTGGCCACATCATCCAACCACATAGGAGGTCCTGTTTGGTCTGGGTTGATATCGATCTGCGCCAGATTAAGCTACCTACCCTTCGGTGGCTAATAATAATTACCTCGCAGTGCCTCCAGTTCGGTGAGGTGCTCCTGGCGCTTTTAGAACTTGGCGCCAAGGGCACCTGTTTCTGAACACCTGAAGGTGGTTATTTAGCGGATCCTTCGTTTCGTAATCTCTACTCCTAGAAAGAGGGGTAGGGAGTACTAGTGACCAAGCACGAATTGTCAATCATACGAGTCCTTAACGGGGTACTGCACGCGAGCTCCCACCCTCCATGGATGCTCGCACCCCCAGTGAACTCGTACCTGGAAGTTGCGAGCAGATCATTACATAGGTGCATACGATGCTTATCCGAGCGCGGCCTTGTATCAGATTCATCAGCGCGCACCTGTTTCTACCACCACTCCTTGAAAGACTCTTCCTGTCCGTCTGGATTTTCAATGATGGGAACGCATTATGGGCTTCTCAATCCTCAGGATTAAAGTTACGCTTTTGAATCGTTGGAGAGGCGAGGCACCGGATCCCACACCTTCCACACGGCGAGAGGAGTCAGGAGAACATGCAATGCGAACCCATTACGTACTTCGTATCCGACACAGGACGAGTAAACGGGAACGCACGCGCGACGCAACTTGACTGCCCCAGATGGATGCCAGGTCGGTCTGAATTAGGTCGGCTACCACTGGTCGCTTTCCAACAAGCTTCATGCTGGAGTCGAGCAAAGCACGGAGCCACGCAGTGACCGTGACCTTGACAGCGACAGCGACGTCGACGTCTGGTTTTGTATCCTTGCGTTGATGATCTGCAGCCGCATTTGTAGCTTGCTCCATCGTCAAAGCTATTTCACCAAAGTTGAAAGTGAAGCAAACCAGTCCAGTCGCAGTTGAGATGATCGAAAGGTTGCCCTGCGACCATCACGCATGATGCTCTGACTTTCAGTCAGTTCGGGTAAAGGAGTAAAATACCTCGCCATGGCGGCGAACTTCTCTGGTCTAGTACGGAGTACGGAGTACTACCAGTAGTAATGGTCTTCTGGTCTTGCAACAGTGCAACAACTCTCTTACGTTCGTAGCCACCACCTCGGGCAGGTCCGAAGTCTTCTTGCTCTGCTGACCATCACCATGTCACATTTTAACCTTGCAGACTCCACAGAACATGCATGGAAGCACCCGCTGAGGATCCAGAGCACAAGCCAAACCGGCACTAATGAAACCGGCCCTACCGAGTACAACATCCTTATCTCTGATAATTTGCTGTGAGCTCGGTAAGCGCTGCTCGAAACAGTCTAAAGGCTAATCAGAGTCTCATCAGAGTCAATCAGAGTGCAAAGATCCGACCTGCCTAAGGACCTCCCTAGAGAGGTAAGGCATGCCGCGATACCCCACGGGCCCTTGAGGCATCCGCGTGGCAAATCAATTTCAGTTTGCACTGTCAGATTCGTGCATTTCACTCTGGCTATCTGGCCACCTTATCATGCCTCCAGATTACGGATCACCACGAGCAGATACTTTGATATCTGTGATGAGAAAATAACCTTATTAAGGTCTCATGGTGTCACTAGAACCCGGCAAGGCTCGCTCACGGGAACAGACACAGGGGACTTGTTTGTCCACCCAGAGCCCAGAGGTGAGAGACGAGGGATGCCCTACTCCGTACTCAGTCCACCTCCGCAAAAGTCTAACTAACCAGGTTTCGCCACATGAGCGAATGCCAACACGATGTCACCTTCGGGGCGAGAGTAGCAATTCCCAGTGCGCGATCCTGCACGAATCTGGGATGGTGTCCGCCCCGATCCACTGTCGAGGCTCCATTCAATGCTGGGCGGTTATCTATGATTTGCCCCAGCTGCGGGGCACTAGCAAATTAAGCGTGTTTGTGCTCGGCTTAAGCGTGCTTATGCAAAGCTCACGGGTGCTTGTGGGTGCTTGCGATTGCATGGGAAGCTTGCTCGTGCTTTAAAACCGAGGTGGTCGCGGTCTTGAGCTCGTACATCTCACACCCGTTTTTCCCTCCTTCATTTCAACTCTTTCGAGTTTTGACTCTCGACTGTTGTAAAGATGAGTCTCGCACACGAATCCACCGCGATCGGGGAGAAGAAGTTTGGTGCCGATGAACCTGTCCTCGAACCAGGCACGCTTGGCGACCATGCACGTGGTCGCCAGTTCAGCGTCGACCCAGAGGATCAAGCTATGGTCCATACCGACCAGAACATGCTTCACCGTGAGCTGAAGGGCAGACACATGCAAATGATTGCCATGTAAGTTTTCAGCCCGAGTCCTTAACTTGAAGATCGTACTGACCGAGCCGCTCAGTGGTGGTGCCATCGGTGCCGGTCTATTCGTTGGTTCTGCCAATGCATTCCAGAGTGGTGGACCTGCGTCCGTACTTCTCGGTTTCATGATCATTGGTGAGTATTCCTTTTGCAAGTGCTGCGATGCGATCTGGATAGTTTAACTAACCAATGCATTTTTAGGTGTCATGGTGTATGTTGCTGGGTTCCCCAGAGACTTTGTCCTCAGCTAACATGATAATCCAGCTACCTCATGATGCAGGCGCTCGCGGAAATGTCCGTCATGTATCCAGTCAATGGCGCGTTCGCTATGTACATCTGTCGCTTCGTTGATCCATCATGGGGTTTTGCTTGCTCCTGGGAGTACGCTATCAGCTGGCTTACCGTCCTTCCCTTCGAAATCTCAGCGGCTTGCAACATTATCCACTTTTGGCCAGGAGCGCAGGGTATCAACAACAGTGCTTGGATCGTACCCCTCCTCGTAGCTTTGGTCGCCATCCAGTTTTTCGGTGTGAGGGGCTATGGAGAGGTGAGTTTACCATGGGCAGTGTGGAGAGTTGGCTAATTGTAACCGAACAGGTCGAATTCGCCCTGAGTCTACTCAAGATCATCGCTTGCATAGGCTTTATGATCCTTGGAATAATAATCGACGTGGGCGGGGTTCCAACGGACGACCGAGGTTACATTGGCGCAAGATACTGGTATGTTTACATGTTTACCCGACGAGCGCCTAGCTATGCGGCTAATAGTTGGAAACAGGCATTCGCCCTACTCAGCTTTCCTCAATGGTTTCCACGGCTTCTGCAGTGTCTTCGTCACTGCGGCATTCGCCTACACTGGCACCGAGCTGACTGGTCTGGCTGCGGCGGAAACGAAAGACCCGAGGAAGGAGATCCCCAGGGCCTCAAAACAAGTCGTGTGGCGTATTGGCATTTTTTACATTGTCAACTTGTTCCTCGTTGGTTTGATCGTACCGGCGAACAGTCCCTTGTACACCGCAGACTCATCGCACCACTCACCTTTCGTCATTGCAATTCAGCTTGCTGGCATTAAGGTCCTGCCATCCATTTTCAATGCAGTTATCTTGATCGCTGTCATGAGCGTTGCCAACTCCTGCACTTTCGGCTCCACTCGAACAATCCAGGCACTTGCTGCAAATGGTGCGTACGACAGTTCCCAATCTTCTCCAGGATGCTAACTTTCCGTTTAGGAATGGCCCCTAAAATTCTGGCCTACGTTGACAAGAAGGGCCGTCCATTGTCTGTGGTTATCCTGCAGCTTCTCTTCGGTTGCCTAGCATTTATCAACTTGGCGCCGAATGGTGGTACGATCTTCAACTGGCTCCTGTCGCTGTCTGGTTTGTCCATTCTCTTCATCTATGGCAGCATCGCTCTAGCTCATATTCGTTTCCGTGCGGCATGGTAAGCAATAAACTGACCTTACGGTTCCGATCCTCTGACTAACAGTTTGCAGGAAGCATAATGGTCACTCCTTGGACGAGCTCCCCTTCAGGGCTGCTTTCGGCATCTGGGGCTCGTATGTGTGTTTGCTGATCAACGTCGTCAGTCTCATGGCCCAATTCTACGTTGCCCTCTATCCCATCGGTGGCCCTAACCTAGATGCCTCTACCTTCTTCCAACTGTACCTCGCCGGTCCTCTACTCATTTTCTTGTATGTGTGCTGGAAGACCTACAGCTGGTGGGTCCGACCAGAAGACCGCCCACTGTTCATCCGCACGAAAGATATCGACATCTACACCGACATGAGAGAGGGCCAGCGAGAATTGATCAGTGGGGCAGGCGTCTCGGCTGACCAGAGACGCGCTAGCATTCAAGAGATGAAGGAGGAACAGAAGAAGAGAGGTGTCAAGGACTACCTCATGGCGGGTGTTAGAAACCTTATCTAAACCATCGAGAATCGGGATCCTCCTTCATGTATAAGACAGCGCGATTAGTAGTCGCTATGAATGAGACCGAGCCATGGGGAGTCCAGGTGCGTCAGAATGCAGTTGTGATGCAGTAATATAATCAAAGGCGTGAGACACTGAGAATTTAACAATTCAGACTGGTCAACCACTTCTCTAGCATTAAATAACAAGAGAGGAAGTCATGTTTGCGGGAAACACAGAACAAGAAGATGACGGTGTGATATAGCCAAATAATGGAGCTGGATGCTGCGCAACGGGGAGCACTGGCCTCATTCCAAGGAAGCATACCTAGGTAGACAAGCATAGCATCACATACCATTTTTTGCCCATACAGTACTTGGTACCCTCGTTTTCAAAACATTTGCCGCCTACTTGTATTTGCCAGTCGACATTGGAAACCGAATTGAAATATGGCAGAACGATCGATAGGCGTTATGTAGATAATATGTTGCAGCTGTCATTGCATTTCGTGCAAGCCCTCAAGGAGCAAGGCGTGCCACTAAAGCGGCGAGTTCCTAGCGTCGATTTAGCGCCATCCGTGAAGTGAGGGCCAAGGCCGAGTATGTCTTCCACTCGAGATGTCTCACAACGCTGCGGTTCCTACAACACAATATATATAACATCCCTAATTCAATTGCCCACAATCGCTATTGTGCAGGTCTGGACAATGAATGATGCGCGATCGAGCAATTCACTCGGTGCTAGTGCGCCGAGCCTTTTAGCTTAACCTGAAATTCCGGCCGCGAACCTCCAGTTTCTTTTCTCGCTTGCATCGTTCACTCAGTCAGTCGCCCATGAAAAAGTGACAGTCAGAACTCTTTGTGTGAAAAGACCTAGTGTCCAAACGCCTTAGCAACGACAGCAAAGATGCCTCATCTTGAGGAATCAAAGAGCGATGGGATTAGAATCGCCGTTGAAGGATGTGTGAGTGAACCTCCTTCAATGTAAAATTTGTTGAAAAGCCAACAAACTGACTTTCATCAGGGCCATGGTGCACTGCATGCCATCTACGCTTCCGTTGACGAGGCATGCAAACAGAAAGGCTGGGATGGAGTCGACCTGCTCATCATTGGTGGTGACTTTCAGGTTTGTTGTTTCTTCCTTGACATAAGGATCCCTTGCTAAAAGCACTCCCAGGCAGTGAGAAACCAGCACGATCTCAATGTCACCTCCATGCCACAGCATTATCGTCGTATGGCCGACTTTCATGAGTACTACAGTGGTGCCAGAGTTGCTCCCTATCTCACGGTCTTCATTGGTGGCAACCATGAGGCGAGCAATCATCTCTTTGAGTTGTATTATGGCGGTTGGGCCGCTCCTGGAATTTATTACCTCGGTGCTGCCAATGTCGTTCGCTTTGGTCCTCTTCGCATCGCGGGTTTGACCGGAATTTGGAAGCCTTACGATTATGCCAAACCTCACTTCGAGAGATTGCCATACAACCAAGAAGAGCTTGGTAGCATCTACCACGTGCGAGAGCTGGATGTCAGAAAATTGTTGTCCCTCCGTTCCCAGGTTGATATTGCGCTTTCACATGACTGGCCGCAAGGGATCGAGATGTTTGGAGATCACGATTATCTGTTCAGAAACAAGGCTGGCTTCGAAGCTGATTCAAAATCAGGCAAGTTGGGAAGCATTGCCGCAAAGCAATGCTTGGAGCATCTTCGCCCCCCATATTGGTTCTCTGCTCACTTGCACACCAAATTTGCTGCTATTGTGCATCATGGCGAGACTGAGGATAGGCCTGGTGCAACTGGCCAACGTGTAGAAAAAATTCGCACTCAGTTGAATGCAAGCAACAATCACTCTCACAAAAAACGACCGAGTTCGTCTAGTCCAAAGACTGGACCTAGTGAACCGCGTCAGCAACTTGTCTCAGCTTGGCAGCAATTCCATGTTCAAGCGAAGAAAGCAGAGACTGAAGAAAGAGATAGGATTTTGCGTGACAAGCAAGACCGTCAAGAGGACGAGATGCGCACTGGAATCCGACAGACTCCCACCTACACCTTCGATGAGACTTTTCACCAGATCAATGTTGGTGAAGCACTGGAGAGAAACCTCGTCTCTACCACATCCAAGCAAGTCAGCAATAACACCACTCCAGTCAACCCAGAATTCGAACCTATTCCTAACCTTGATGGCTGTAATTCCTCAAGACCAAATAAGCGACAGCGATCCGGAGATCCAAATGCTTCAGACCGCGAAAACGCTTCAGCAAGCTCTGGCCCTCAGAACAGTCAAATCGATGGTGCTGGTACCAGTATCGTCATCAGCAGATCTGCTGGAGACGCTACTACCAATCCAGACGCCATTGACATTGACATGAGCGATGACGAGGATGAAGGAGAAGAAACCAATGCCAAAGAAACTGGTAAAGAGGTAGCGCCACCAGCGCATCCTATTCCGGCAACTCAGCCTCTGCCCATCAATGTCGTTCAGCGCGCACAAGGAAACCTCCGCGAGATCTCTTTCAGCGTCTCTGAAGAAAGCGAGGATGGAGGAGTGAAGCTGACTGGATCCACCTTCAGCCCTTCGTTGCCGTCAACGCCTAACTTGGGTTCCAATGGTCCCATCGTCCAGGAATCATTGGCGTCAAGCAGACGATCATTACATGCAGATGTGGAGAATGAAGCTAAAGCTCCCCAACCCAAGACATCTACTGCGTCCATCGCCACGTTCGAGACAGCAATCAAGTCCCCGGTTGATCCACCAGCAAAAGGAGAAGATGCACAGAACGAAGACAATGGGGTTTCAGAGGAGATGCGCGCCCAGCTCGCCGCGCTGTCGTCCAACTTCTCACAAAAGCGCGAAGAAATCAAGCCCTCGGCACCTCTCCCATTCCCTGTTGAAATCACCAACAAGACCACAAACTTCCTTGCTTTGGGAAAATGCGAGCCCCTCCAGGAATTCCTCCAACTCATGGAAATCATGTCAGTTAGCAACCCAGAAGAGCCGGTCACCCGTCCACTTAAACTCTCTTACGACCCGGAATGGCTCGCCATCCAGCGCGTCTTTGCTTCCGAGCTCACCCTCGGGGGCCGCGTCCATGACAAGGCCCCCATCCACCGTGGCGAGACCTACTATCGCGAACAGATCGTCAAGGAGCAGGAGTGGATCAATGAGCACGTTGTCAAGGCGGGTCGGCTTGAGATCCCAGAGAACTTCCGAGTCACTGCTCCAGTCTACGATCCCCAGCTGGTAATCGGGCCCAAAGAGATGCCTCGCGAAGTGACCAACCCACAGACAACCGCGTTCTGCATCTTGATTGGCATTGAGAACAAGTTCGACATCTCCGAGAAGGAGAGAGACGCTAGAATGAGAGAGGGCGCGAAGCCGGAGAGCGCAGGCTGGGTTTCCAGTCGCCAGAGCCGTGGTGGTCGTGGCGGTGGGTTTCATCGTGCTCGTGGCGGCGGCAGTAGAGGAGGAGGCGAGAGAGGCGGATTTCGTGGTGGTCGAGGTCGAGGTCGCGGCCGTGGCCATGGCTGGTAGGGTGGCCTCCTGATTGCCCCTGGCCTGGGCCTTGCCACTACACCCACCTCTCACGATATCTCTATTCATATGCGTCGAGCGACCCAGCCAGTGATGCACATACACGAAAGACGGAGCAATTCTCTCGGTTCGACCACCCGGAACAGCGTGCAGCAGCGGCCGGCAAGCGGACATCATAGGTATTGTGCCCACAATGGGAATGAAAGGGCCACAAAGCTAAGTAAGCGCTTTAGTTGGGACTTTGTATTATTATCTAACAACAACAAACACAATGCCCCCGGCTTGAAAGACTCAATGTACAACGGGCGGGGCGGGCAACTGTATCAAACCACAGAATTAATTAGACTGCTAGAATGTGCTTTCAGAAGCCATGGTCGTCCTTATTTGACGGCGCCATCCTCACTGCCAACTTATTTTATTTCGCGGCAACGGCTCTTCCGCCACTGGGTCTAGCCGTTGGTCTATCCAGTTTATCTAACCGCTGTAGGAAGGACTTTTTCCACACGGAAAAGTCGCGTTGGCGGTCTTCGCTCAGTAGGTCATATGCATCTTGCATCATGGTAGCCAGCCCGGGGAGGAGCACGCCCTCCGGATCGTCCTCTTGCTGGGCTTCCTTCTGCCTCGTGGAGGACGCCAGGCGTCTCCTGCTGCTCCGACCCGTCAACGGCTCGTCGTCGTCATCGTCATCAATGTCGATGTCCTCCTGCTCATTGTTGCTGTTGGGGTCGTAATCAAAGACAGAGTCTGGCACACTGTCCCACCAGTCCTGGCCGCGACAATACCCGTCGCGATTTATCGTCCGGATCCACTCCTCCACGCCAGCCGCACCGGGCTTGTATCCCAGTACCTCCACACCCTTGTTGCACGTGGCTTTGTACACCGTCGTCGTCATCTTGGCGCTCTGCATCTTCGTCAGTGTCATGAGATACAGCGCGATGAGAAGTCCCATAACGACTTCGTCGAACGACGAGCCTCGCGGTGTGCCTTTCCATCGCCCCACGGCTGTTTCTGGGTCATCTTCTTCGTCTTGCGGCCAAAGCCTCGCCATCTTCAGCACCACGCAAGTCCCCGTGTAGACGTGTGGCGCTAGTAACGGCGTGGAGAAGGTTCTGCATAGCGTGCGTATCGATGGCATGGTATACTTGGGCGCCTCCACCTCTCCTTGGGATCCTGCTGTTCGCGTTGCGGTGCTCGATTTGATCCTTCCAACGAATGAATTGCTCGTCGTGGATTTCCGTGAAGGCGTTGTGTCTTCCACCGCTCCAGGCTTAATTTCGCCATTGGCAGTTCTTTTCTTCGAGGCCGACTTTTGCGGCGTAGTAGTTGCTGCACCCGTTGGAATCCCTTCTTCGTCAAGCACCCGTTCCAGGAAGCTCAGCAATTTCTTGTACACCGCAGGCTTGCAAGGTGCACTGCCGGCCTTGACGGCAGGCAGGCGACATTGGGCTCGAAGCCTCTTGCATGCGATTTCGCAGCATGCGTATGCGCGCGCGATCTCTTCTTCGGGCTTCAAGTGCGATGCTCGTTGGCGGGACCGAGCGAGCAGCGATTCACAGAGCTGGATGAGTGGGGCGGGGAGTTTCGAAGCGTGCGTGGGCAGCTGTGAGGAGAGGGATTGCTGGATTGCGGATGAGGTCGGCATGGGTGCGGTGTGCAACTGGTATCTGAAGAGGGTTGTCGTAAATAGATATTCCGGGGCAGTGTATTTGATCGATGGTCAATAGGATTTTTTGGGCAGGGATTTGGAGATGTCAGCCTCGCTGCTCAACCTGGACGCGCACAAGTGGTTTGAGGGACGCACCGAGGCTATTATTGACGTCGTCTTCGGCTTTCTAATCAGGACGGGAGTGGTATTATTTATCGCTTAGTCCAGTTTTGGCTGAAGCCTTCCACATATTTAATGGGTGTAGATATAAGAAAATCGTGGGCATTGTTCACTCTTTGGAATTCATCGTGAAACCCTCGAATATGGAATATACATATTATTTGTCCCAAAGGTTTTTGAAGGGCGGGTTATGAGCATCTGCGAGCTCACGTGAGTTCGCGATGCCAAGATTGTTTGGCTCCCCGAATTGGGAAACCGCGATTCTTCCCGTCGTCATCACTCTTGACCTCGTGTCCCGAGCTGATTGAGGCCTGATGGGCCCCGACATTTATGACATGAAGAAATCTTCAGCAGCCAAAAAAACTATGATAACGGAAGCGCATGAATGGAGTTGTTCTGGTTGCAAAAATGGCAGATATCATCGAGATCGGCTCGTCATCACCGCTGACCATTCCAGATGCCAAAGTTGAAGCGAAGAAAACAACTTTCCAGATCCCGTTTGATTTCAAACTCCACTCAGATGACTCTGAAGATTGGGATTCGACTAATATTATCGACCGACCTTCTAAAAGGCGACGCATAACTCCACAACGCCGAGAACAGAAATCAGTGTCCGCCTTTAGAGTGTTTGACCTCTCCTCGGACTATGAAGAGCTGCCCGAGCTAAAGAAGACAACACTAGCAAGTGCTAAGAATCAGTCACATCGTGTAAATGCAGCGTCAACCAGTTTTGATGACATTACATTTTCGTCCTCCGCTCCAGAGTTAGGCCAGTCAAAAGCAAGCGCTTTGAGTAAAACATGGGTCGACTCCCAAGACGACATAAATGTAAGCTTTGGCACAGATTTTGCCGAACCTGGCTACTCCCACCGGACTGCCCAGCTGCTTGCTACACTCTCTCAGCCTATTTCGCAGGAAAACAAAGTTTCGCAACCCGCCAGAGTGGACACGGTGCGCAAGGCAGCAAAATCCAAGTTGGGTGGAAGCCGGGACGAAATTGTCTTTACTTCAAGTCCTGAAAGGGCAAAGCCCTTGAAAAGGTCCAAGCGAACAGTGGAGGCAAAATCCAGCCGGGATGCGGAGAAAGATGGTGAGAGGGAACGAAAACGATTAGAGCGGGATGCAGAGAGACAAGCAGAAAAGGAACGAAAACAACTAGAGCGGGAGCGAAAGGCACAGGAGAAGCAGAAGGCTGCAGATCTTGCAGAGGTCAATAAGTCTCGGACGAACAAGAAAAGCACGGCGCCGGAAATGATAGTTGATGTGACTAGCTTGTTTCAAGGTACTAGTATCGGAAATCAAGTCGAGGAATACATGAAGCAGGCCGATATCGAGATGCACTATTTTGATGAAGAGATCAATTGGACCCCAGGGGTCGAAAGGGACCTCTACGGGAACATTATCAGGTGGCGGCGCAAAGTCGGATCGGCTTACAACGACGAACAGGGTCTGTGGGAGCCTACGTCGAGAACGAGGATTCAACGAGAAGAACATGTCCTCATTCACATGCCCGCACCAGAATTCGTTGCAACAATGGTCACTTCAAACCCAGTGTCGTCCCTGGACACCGTCCCAAGGGAAGAAGCTATGAAAGCAAACCTAGATGCCCACGTTGTCGCATTGCGAAGTCGATACCACCCATGCATTCCAATCTATGTTGTTGAGGGAATGAACACGTGGTTAAAGAAAAACGCCAATGCGAAGAATCGACAATATGCTGCCGCAGTGAGAGCACAAATGGAGGACTTGGCAGAAGAGCCATCGAACGCGGGCTCGAGCAGTACTCAGTCCAGGAGCAAGAAACGCAAAAAAACTGCAGCTGCTTCCTCGATAGACTTGTCGTTCATAACCAGTGAACAGGTGGAAGACATTCTCCTACACCTACAGCTCGCACATCAACCCATTTTCATTCAACATACTGCATCACCTGCAAACACTGCCTTTCAGATATTGACACTTACCCAGCAGCTGTCGACGAGGCCTTACCGGCTAGCCCAGCTTGATTACAATCTGAGGAACGCGTCATTCTGTATGGACAGTGGACAGGTGAAGACAGGCGAAAATGCAAAGGAGACGTTTGCCAAGATGCTACAAGAGGTACAGCGAGTAACTCCGAGCATGGCTTACGGGATTATAGATGGATGGAGCAGTGTGAGGAAACTCGTCGGTGGGTTCGAGAGGCATGGGAACCTCTTACTGGAAGACGTCAGAAAAAGTCTCAACAAGGACGGGGCTTGGAGTGAAAGAAGGTTGGGGCCTATGGTAAGCAAGCGATTGTATAAGGTCTTCATGGGAAGGGATCCTACAGCCACCGACGGGATGTCTTGACCGTTGAACCGGTCGCGTTCCAATTGATGACAAGATCTCTATATCCGCGAAACCCGATTAGCAACAAGATCAAATATCTCCGTGTATTATTCGACTCTATTTACAGCTGGTCCTTATGCTGCAACCGGCTTACTCGGCACAAATTGAAACAAACAGCGCGCCAAATCCAGCCACGGGGATAACCAAAGATTCTTAGCTCTTCTTTGCACATATCTATGCACCCACCGGTTTACGGGAGCAGGTATGGAGCACTCAGTATCTGCGAGAACAATCCGCTCCTAAATCTTCTCTGGAGGGCTATTGGTAACGTAGGGCTGCAGACAGGGCCGCACATTTTCTTTCCTGCCCATAACCAGCCTTCTGTTTGAGTTCTATGAATTGGGGCCAGATGATCAAGTTCTTGGGGCTCTGCTGATGATGGTCGCGTGTGTGACTAGGCCCGCAGCAAGATATGAATGGCAAGAATTCGTTCCGCACATCCCGCCTGGGTGAATTTAACGAACACGCGAATGCCCAGTTATCAAATGGGTGTTTCTGCTAGCAGGTAATATTATGTACAAATCAATACATAGCAGATTTAAGCGAGCCAGGAGCACTCCAAAAGTTATAATTGCCTATCTGGGATGATAATTGCTCGTATACATATTAATTAGGGAACTGCCCCGTACTCGGTACTCGGTACTCTCGCGAATTATTAGTTAGTCATTGCCTTGCCGTTGAAACAAAGCTCCAGCTACGCTAAAGAAAGGAACACCTTCCCTCTCGCTCACAGCGGAAGCCCGACGGCCCTGCTGTCCTCCAACGCCAGTGGCCGAATGGCCCCCTTAGTCGTCAGAGCAAGACCCACGGGGCTTAGCTGATCAAGGAGCCTTGCTATCCTTACATGAGGCGTCGACTGCTTCCAAATACTTTTTCTTCTCCCATCCGGCTTGAACGATGTGCACCGTGCGGATTATCGTAGCCCTACTACAGCAGAGTCAAAGTATTAGTAACAAAGCTAGTTGTGGACAAGTCGGAGGAGATGATTGTCTATCAGGCTGCAGCCCATTTGAATACAGAGTCAAGACTCCGCAGTTTTGTACATGAAAAGCTCTGGGTGCTGAACTGAATACTACATGTCCTCGGTACGGTGTACATCTGGCTTTCAACTTTACCGATGCACGCCGTCGTTTTGGGCCCGAGGGGGCCTAACTGGTCTGCAATGTACATCAGTCAGTGGACCAAACCAGCAAATCATTCCCCTGGTCGCACGTTATCAATCCTAATCTAACCTGCGCCTGTACGTAGCCTTCTTTGGATTCCTGATTGCCGCCTTCTTTGCTGCACAGGGCCTGGTTAATCCCAGTCCAGGTCTCAGAATCGCCCCCTTTTGTTGGCTAAGTAGCCCTGCAGCCGCCAGCCACAGGTCTCACTAGGTATATCGAGCGAGACCAAGGTGCTTGTGCCAGGCTTGTTGGCCTCATCGGTGTCCCAGGCCGTCTCATCGCTAGGTGTGGCACGACGAGAACTACACGCTCGTAAATACCTAACCAGGCTGGCGAGCGTTGTTTCATCGACGGGGAGAGCAGGATACCCTACCCAGCCCGAGCAGCACCCCCTGGTAAGTTGATGACTGGGAGGCTCATTCTACCCCAAACAGCAGGTACCAGTATCTTTGTAGGTATCTAATTTTACTCCGTACTCCGTTCCGTGGGTAAGGTATGGATATCGATCATTCCATTTTCCAAGTACGAAGCTACATGAGTAAATACTCCGTACTCCGTACCGAAGCAGGTGTGTATCAGCAACATTAATACCAGCTAAAACGGCCCCCAGGCATTCTTGCCTTTGGTTGGATACCTGGAGAGGCCTCTGCCTCCATCGAGAACCGCCTCTTGCGTGCCGCTGTGGATCCCAATCAGCTAAGTAGTCGCTCGCTTCACCCACTACTCCCTACCAGCATATCCGGGACTGATGCAACGAGTGTCAGTACGAACACGCCATATCGAGCTCTCAATGTTCCACTAACTTGGCAAATTGCTACGAGGGTCCCAGCTCGTCCATTCATACTTATATTCCGTCCAGAGTACGGAGTACTCAGGAGTCAGGGCTCGGGACCCTATTGACGAGTTTCTCGTAAGCGGTTTATCTGCAGCATTATTAGCTCCAACCCAACCTCTGATCCGGACGAGGCTCTGCTTGAACACCTTGTCGTCCCTTTTATCCTTTCTCCTCAATTTCAGACTCTCTTTTTGCGCCGACACTCGCACCGTGGTTTATATGCGCATGATCAGACGCATGATCAACAGCCTCCCGACATGATAGCCTTACAATATTTAGATCGAATCAAACAACCATAGAAGCCATCGCAATATGGCAAATGGGCGACTGTCATATGTCGGTCTGGAGACAGATGACAACGATATGCCAACTGGCCAACATGGTACACAACCATCGACCTATTCCAGTAACATGATGTATCCGAAAACAGCCTACGTCGGTGTGTCACTAGAGGACGATATCGACACAGTCAATGTCGATATACGGAGTATTCGGTCCTCAAGAACTCAAGTCAGTGCTTCCAGCAGCTTCAGCCAAACAAGCTATCGGTCGAATGTCACTCTTTTGACAGCTCGAGTACAAGACCAAGCATCCCATGCTGCTTCGAGTTTGAAAGGACATTTTCTCCAGCTCTTCACCCGCCAATTTTGGCGTACTCTGCCTTCAAACACGAAGACATGGTTCCAAGAAGCTTGGGCGGATGTGAAGACCTTAAGGCTCGGTCATCAGCTTTGGCGCATCACTAACGTATTTGGTCCAATTGCGATAATCATCGCCCTGGCCGTCAGTATAAAAATCCTCACTACGAAGGATCTGTATCCTGTCTACGAAGCTTGTCGCCCCGATGCTGGTTTCCGTGTGGGGGACAACCAGTATAATATCTGGGCACGTGATGGTTGGTTTCAGATTACTTTGGCCTTCGGGGAGTTCCCCTTCTCGACTGCAAAGATCATCGATGTTGCTTGGGACATAGCCGTTGGCCGCGGAGGTCAAGGGTTGCTGCTCTGGATATGCTTTGTCGTCTATGGCAAAGCGCTCGTCCGTTCCATGGAGTCAACGTCAGTCTCTTTCGGCACCTTTGAAGCGATCACCTTGCAATCAGGCTCAGTCACTGGCAGCCTGAAATTAGCGAGAGATCTACTCAAACACCCTACAACACAGGCAAAATTTATGGTCTTTTGGGTGATAACGAGTGCCATATTTGTCCTGGCATTTCCTACGATGGCTGGTGCAATGAGTGGTTATGCCGCCAACATCAAATCCTATGTCGATGTTGGCGGAGGGGATATGGTTAGGTACTCGGGTTTCAGCCTAGTTAGATACATCATACACGATGGCGACAGATTGGGTGACAACTTTGGAAAGGACTATCACGTTCTCGTAGGAAGGTCTTCTGACAGTGTCGAAGTTGTCGACCTGGCATATTCAGAGGATTGCATCGCGCCTTACTATCCAGTTGAAAATTCTTATGTTGAAGCTACGGGGTTGGATTGGAGTTATGCACATCTGGTACCGGCATGTGAGCTTTACTGGCATGTTTCAGAATATGGGTATAATTATGGCTTTCTGGGCATGAACCAAACCAATTCGACCTTCAACAACAGCGGGACGATCATCAATCTGCCTGAACCGAGCTTGAATATTAGCGCACTTTTCTGGAACGAGAGCTGGATCGATACCTACGTTAATGATTCTCAACCAGATTGGTGGTACTATCCTTACGGCTACTTTTGGAAGTCACCCAGCGGTGACACCCCGTTTAGCCACGCTCAGGCACCTTTGCTCTCCAATGGTGAATTTACCTACGAAATCGAAAAGATTAATGAGCTTGGTCGATGCCAACAATCCAACACCAGCTACAAATGGGGTTTCTCATTCCTTATCCTCTTCACCGTGCTCATGTTATTTGGTGTCTGGTATGTGGGAATGTATGTCCTTTGGCTGGACGCTTTCCTTCATTCGCGCGTGGACAACGCGGGTCGACATATTGGCCTTCAGCGCGCGGTCCTGGATCTGGCGCAGGTCATGCGAAATGATATCGGTGATGACCTCCCAGAGATGGCGTCCAACAATCAGGTCAATGAGAAAGTCCGCAAGGACCTGAACGGCGGAAGAATAACGTACCAGATGTTAGACCCGGAGTTCATGCCCATGAGCAGGTGGGTCGAATTCAAGTTGATGTGTCGAGCGAAAGGCTCGGTCAAAGGATGGGCCAGATCGGAATGGCGATGGCTCACTTTCTTCCTGCTCTCGGTCGTGTTTCTGGCTGCCGCACTTGGAGGGGCCCATGCCCCTGTTTTCACGGCCTTCTTCCTCTGCTACGGAAGCGCCACGGCTCTTTATGTCGGACCTACCCACAAGGGTCGTTGGTTAGTCTTTCTGGTCTGTTGTGTGCTTGCCATCATCCTCGGACCTATTGGCCCTTACGTCTACGCGGACAAACGTCATTACGCAATCATCTGGCTCAGGGATGATCCTTGGTACGCACTCTATTGGTGGTACGGCTAAGGAACAGAAACCGAAATATTATTCTGAATGGCTCTTGGTATGCAACGTCCTAGCTGCAAACCGCCCGATGGCAATGATTTTTTTTTGTAGGTATTACTCCAAGACCACTGAACTTGGACTCGAAACTAGCCGCTTCTACCGTCTAAAGAACCCAGAATGTTGCTCCAGAGCAGCATTTCCCAAGGCCTGCAAATGAAAGTCCAAGCTTCAAGCACCAGATGAATCATCTTGGCTGCGATTCCAGCCAAGGCACTGTCTCACTGTACAGGAATAACGGGAATGTCGAGTCTGCCTACAAAACCAGGATCGGCAGGCAACAACCTTCGCTATCCTGTACGACACGATGGTCCATCGCGGCCTAAACCTCTTCACAAGCCACAAATCGATTTTCACGTTTGATGTACAAATGTAGCATAAACCCTAGACACACGGCGGCTTCCTTTAGTGAAACCCACTTGAGTGTTCCTTGCGGCGGACAAATACAAACATGTTTTATGGATTTGGTTGTGCCATCATTGGTTTGCTAGGAAGGCGTGACGTTGCACACGAGCGGATTCGAGGTTTCTAACAAGTTTGGTATGGACGACTTGTCCAACTCATGGTTTCTCGGGGACATAGAAAGGTGGTATCGGCTTCGGGCAACAGACCCGGTGGCCACGGCGCCATGCATGATTCGATGCCATGCTTTGTAGAATATACAAGCACCATGTTGGCTTATCGAGGGCTGGTGTTGGGCGAAATGTATCAACAGCATACTTAGAGAGCAGGGCTCCCGCTCCGCACACCCTCAAGAAGAGCTAGCACTTGAAATGAGAGATGGTGGACAAATTTGGATAGAAGGAGACAGTCTCCTTTCTCCATTTTGCAGTCAAATGGAATAAACTCCTGCCGTCCAGATCGTTTTACTGTAACCATGCCGTTTCATCTCGGTGCCCGTCCAAAACGTGCAAGAAGCCGAGAAAGGTGCACGATCAACCAGACTACATGACTGATGGATCTACCTCTCTCTTGCTGGGGATAGGCTCGATGCGAATGGCGAAAGATACAGCAATCCATGCCATTTCACTGCAGTTCCATTTCCTTCATGATTCGTCACGGGACTTGTACTGGCATCCTCCTACTACCCCTGCGTCCATTCTGTTCAAAAGTCTTCACACCAACACCCAATCCACGCCCAACTCCGCCGCGGTGGCCTCCAACGCATCGCGTACCGCTCCAATGTTTTGATCGTCTGAGATTTCGGTGTCCCGTACCAACTGCTGTGCCGTGGCGCCTTGCCCCTGTGCTTGCGACTGGACCATCCTGACGACGAGGACCTTCACGTTCGCGTACCGTGCGTCCTGTCGCTGCTGCTGCTGGGCTGGCTCTAAAGCCGAACTTGAACCAATGCCATGCGAGTTCTCCAATCCGGTATCTACTTCGTTGTCTGTGATTGACAGGTTAGACGCCGACAGTGCAGAGGCCCTGCCGCCGCCCACGTGTTCCGCTACGATGTTCTTCAAGCGCGTTAGGAGTTGCTGGTTGTTCGCAGCGAGTGCGTGTAGGATGCAACCGTGGAAGGTTGGGAATGACGAGAGTAGGCCGAGTCCAAACCATGCTTCTGCTTCTTGTGCGGCGGGTTGGGGTTGGGATTGGGTTATGATGTGTGCGATGGGAAGGGCGGGGTTTTGAGAGTGCTTAGGATTGGAAGTGGAAATTGGTGATGTTGGGGTTGAGGGCTTGAAGATCGAATTCAGCTGCAACTCGAGCGCCGATTGTCCTCCGGTTCTTGTACTGTCTCCTGGCGGTGTGGACGATGCAGCTGTTCGCAGGACCTCGATTACGAGGCGCCCAATCGCAGTGTTTGTGGCGGCGTCTGTTGTGCGATGGAAGAGGTTGAAAATTCTCGTGATCAGGAGAGATTGCCCTCTCTGCTGTCCAGGGTGTACCTCGCCGTCGTCATTGGAGTCTGGTTCGATGTATGACTGGTGATCGGATTCAGTGTTGATTGCAGTCAGTCCCGAGAGGAAGTCGGGGTGTCCTTTAATCAGCAGCCTGATCAGACTAATCGTCTCACGCTGGATCTCAATACCTGCGGCATTGGCTTCGCTTGTCGGTTGGAGCAATGTTGTCACCGCACCCAAGATATCTGCGTCATATAGTCGTTTTTGGCCCTCACCGCATAGTGCAAGTCTGGTCACAAGGTCGATCGCCGGGTGTAATATCTCATGGTTAGTTGTAGGAACCGTTGCAATGAGACAAGTTAAGTGAGATGGCAGGGCGGGATGGGCTCTAAGCATGCGGGTTGCTCGATCGGTGGATATAATCGAGTTGGAGAGAAGAACAAGGGTCGCTGCGTACGGATGAGCCTTTATGTTCTCGGTCTGGTCAGATGATGGCACGGAATACCGACGACGTGGAGATTGTCCTTCTTTTGGGAAGCCCTTCGATAGGAGCGCACAGCAATCTTGGATCAAATTCGTGTCCGCATTGAATTTGTTGCCATAGGCTTCCAGGGAAGAAACTTCATAAACAAGTTTCAGAATCACGTTCTTGTAGGGGTGCAAACTCTCCTCGACTTCTTCATCAGCACCGGATGCCAGGTAGGGTAGGTAAATCAATTGCCATAGGGCACCCTTGATGCTGATGAGACCTTTGCGTGTAGGTTTCTGCGAGAATACATTCATCACCGCCTGGCAAATTGGCGCACAACATTCCGGGTCTTTGCGTATGAGTTTGCTTCCTTGCGTAAGCAAAGCATCGATGAGACCGATGGTGCTGGTTTCAATAATCTCGTCAGTTGCAGCACCATCCAGCAGGCCGGCAAGATTGTGGATTCCGTAAAGCGCCACTCGACTAGCCATTTCAATGAGATCCGCAAGGGTCGAGGAGCAGCCATTTGCATGGTTACATAGATCGAGAAGGGTTTCGACCGAGCTCGTCCTTTCACTCGGAGGCCAGCACATACCCAGTCTTTGCTCGGCTGCATTGACAATTGGATCCGAATCGGCATCCGAGTCTGCTTTCATTTGGTCCAATGGTTTCCAAGGCTGCCCTTCGTCGTCAACAGCAGGCTCGTCGAAATCGATGCAGACATTGAACAGAGTGGGAAGCAAAAGATCGCACTCTCTTGCCCACCTCGCAAGATGCATCATCAATTCAACTCCACCACGACGAACTATGAGGCTGCGGTTCATATTATTGTCAGCACAACAGTTTGCAATCAATCGAAGAGCAGATCGAAATAGCTGACTTGACGCCTCATTCCACGGACGGGTCAAGACTCTTCTGGCAACTTCGAGGACACAGTCAGGACTGTCGGACTCGAGCCGGGGATGCGCATCTCCCGCGATCTGTAACCTGTTTTGTTCCACTCCTGGTCGGGACTGAAGCCCGAAAAGTGGTCTCCAAAATGGTACATCGCGCGTGGTATTTGCGAGAAGAGTGCAAATCTTGGTGCCATGGCTTGATTGGCGGTGCACCACACGTGCGAAATAGGTTGCCAAAGCTTTTGTTGCAGCAGTGATACCGCTAGATGGGCTGTTAGGACTCCTGCTAGCCCCTTGGATCTTGGAGAGCAAGTCGTCATACGCAGGACGTAGGTCCCAATCCCTCGGCGAAGGAGGGTAGACAATGAATTCATTGGCCAACCTCATACATGCCTGATTTGGGGTGAATGAAGACATTTTTTCCACTCGACGAAGGCTGGGCAGAGTCGAATGAGAATATTGCAGTCCAGACGTGGCTCATAAAACTCGAAGCCGCGCTTGCAGCAGATGCCACTTTATGAAGATTGGTAATGGTGGATGCCTAGGCCAAGTCCGCTTTCCAATGGGGACACCTCTTTATGTAGGATCAGATATCAGAAATGAGCTCCGGTGCCTGCCAGGCAACACTACAAGGAGAACCTGAATACATATCTGGATCCAAAAATAAAGGGTTCTGTGAGATGAAACTTGAACGACGGACCTAGCTGCGTCCCTAGCTGTGGGCTTGGTGCAGTGTTTTGATGACAAGGCTGAGTGAGATCGAGGCATTATGCAGTCCACCGTATACCATGCCAAGATTCGAGGTGAGTATTTGTCGATAAAACGCATTCTAAATATCTCCTAGCTGTCCTTTCCGACATATGTAGACAACTACTATTATTTGTGTTGTCCAGCCATCAACACCCTGACCCGTCGAAAGCACACGGATTAACGCATTAATCGCCAAATCATACCATATCATCCACATAGGTTCTTGAGAAAGCCACCCCACCAACATGACGCGCGCGGCACAAACTATTTCCTTTGCGTTGTTGGTCACCTCGGTATGGAATAGTTAATCATCCTGAAAGAATTTCGCTGTCCTGGTTCTAATCTCGAGATGATAGGCTTATCTCTTACTTGTTCTCCCTCTCTTGACAGATTCTTCGCCAATTCCTTCGATTCTTCCCACCAAGATACAGGTTGAGATTATTCCAGTCCTACCATTCTGGGCGCTCATCACTTTGGGAGCATATCTTTTGGGACGACTTGGGCTCGGCGTCTTACGGTTCAACGACACCAAGGAGGCGTACACGGAACTGACTACACAACTGGAACAGGCACGAAAGGATTTGGAAAAGAGGAAGGTGCGCTGGGACTGAGCCGGGTTTTTGAAAGAAAGGAGCTGTGCTAGTTGTTTGCTCCCTGCTCTCCAGGGACCACTTGTTATGGACGTGATGTCTATCGGATTCGTCCACATGTCGCTTGCTCTATTCTAACCACACCTGCCAGTTGGACGGACGAAAGCCCTGACAATCCCTGACAATCGAAAAAGGTCTATCACGCGTTCTACACCGCTTTGTGCTGGGCGGCAAGTTGGTCATGTTCATCAATATCGGTGGCCTCCCAAGGATAGCAAATCCAGACGTCAGGCACAGTGACTGCCGCCAAATATCGATTATCATTGACCATGTCGGCGGGCAGGCGTCCTTTCTTTTCCTTGTCTTTGTTGTGCAGCACAAATATGGAGAATTTTGTCTTTTCTTGCCTGCCTTGTTGTTGTCTGGCTAATTCAACATCCTTTTCCAATTCCCTGACGGCATACTCGAGAGTTGTGCGGGTATCGTCCACCTCGTCAACAATGAGGACGTTCTTTCCGATCAAGTTCGACATTTCTAGTGAGGAAAGGTCGAGCCACTGCGTCCTTGTGACCTTTGTACCTGGTGCTTCAACTGGATCTGAGCCAGAGAGTTGCTCATAGAGGGAGAGACCAATAGCCTGGATGGGGATGTTGGGAGCGCCTGGCTGCTTGAGGAACGATCTGTGTGCATTATCTGGTCAGTTCACACAAAGATCAACATGGCTCGAATCCTCGAGCTGTCTGCAGAGTCCTACCTTAGGATGCGCGCAGGGACATATCCACCACCACCAATCGCGATCATCAGATTTGGCTGGAAGTCTTGAAGTATTCTAGGAGCCGAATTCTGGCATAATTTATGGATCTGTAAAGCATCAGTTTAGTATTCGAGCCGCGCCCTCGAGAGGGAATCGAACAAGCGAGAGTGTTGCGACATACCTCGTTGTAGGTAACGTATACCTTTTCAACCATGACGACGGTAGGAACTGTCCACGGCCAGGATTTATACCAGGCGACAAGTTGAGAGACTAAATGAAACCTGATTCGGTAATCTTTTGACAAAGGAACACAAGCCACAAGTCACCTTTGTTCATGAAATGAGTGGTGGATGACTCGTGAGGGCCAAAAAAAGTTGGAAGCGTAGTATTCCGGTCGAGCATAGCAACCAAATAGAAACCCCGCATTGCGAAGAATATCACTAGTACGCAGCCGTAGAGGAAGTCGTTCTCTTACATAGTCCCACGATTCACTTCAAACAGCTCGAGATTTACAAGTACGGGTGTGATTGCACATGTAGTGCTCGCACTACTAACCAGCCACTCGGCTCCAATTTGGTCCAACAATATCAACAGGCCAGCCGTTGCTAAGTATAGTAGGATAATGTGCGGGCTGACGAGTTCGACAAATGTCGGTTGACGGCTATTTGCAGGTGACCATTGGATTCTCATTTGAAGAATACGGAAAGATCCTCAGTAAAACCTACACCACTGGCGTGGGTGAAGAAAGGTTTCTAATAAGTATTGGTTGAGTATGAGGCAGAATCAGTGAAGACACAAGCCAGAAGTCTCGCTATTACCTACCGCGTTCGCTCAATATCTCCTGACATAGATAAAAATTTTGCCCAATGATTGCCATGGATGGTCCCCGAGCCTCTCGAAATGTAACTACTTCTATCAAGTTACACAATTAGGGTATCAAGAACTGAACCCCGACCCAATACTCCTTCGAGTCGCCGGTAAAATGTGGCGCTTTTCGGCGAATCAGAGAGGGCGGATGTTTCCCGATACCCTGGTCATGCTGACCAACGCAGGCCGCTTGGGTGCACGGATATTCATCATTACAAGGCCGATGGCATTCGCACAAGGCTATCATATATTATTATATAAGCTATGACAGAACGTACCTATTCTCTGCTCCACACTAGGATCTAAGTAATGCTCTGTCCTCGATGCGATGTTTCACCACCCAGGATGCCTCGGTTGCCATTGATACATATTCGTACATAATACGGAGCACAACTGATCAACAGTCCCCTAGTGAGGTGCTGGTCATCACCACATGCGATCCACAATTCGCCTGCCCGATCACCGATACCGACTTGGAAGGGGATACAGAAGCAACAATGCCCAATGAAGGAATCGCAAGCGAAAAACGCTGATATCCTTTGGCTTGATAACAAAACCCCGAGCAATTTTCACGCGAAGAAAAGCCGGCGTCAGCTGTATACGATTGCACAGCGAGCACAACATTATTCGAAGTCGCGGAGGGAGCAAAGAGTTCGAGAGCAGCTCGATGTTGTGGAGTTGAGTGCCTCAAACGCATGTGATGCCATTGGCAAATGCCAACAAGCTGTTCTGGTCAGTCTCCTATCTTTGCAAGCTGAGCGAAAGATCCCATCAGCAAGGAAAGTCATAGAGTTCGGCATGGACAGATCCTCCTTTACTTATCCTCCTATTCTGTCTGCTAGCCATCTCGATCACGCGCGAAGAGCTAGCTCCTAGTGTTAACCTTGTACAGGTTCTTCGCCCGGACTCGGAATCGAACCTTGATGTTGATAATCACCGCATCCGTTCTTTCGCTCGGAGGTACCATCCCTCGGAGCTGGAGAATGGTTTCATCACATTTCAGGTAGACACGCCCAAAGACCAAGAAAAGAAATCGTCAGATGACTTCGAGACTTTGGCTAGTTTCCCCAGCCCGACTCTCTCCTTCTATCTTGGAGGAAATTCAGACCCATTCGACGCTACTGCGGTTCCGGTGACCTCATGGACCTATGGGATTCTCGTGTATATCCGACCCTTCACCTTGCTGACTGTATGGCCCGTGGAAATGGAGAATTCGAGAACCAAATCCTTTGTGTCCTCCGCGCATAAGAGCATCTACAAGGCTTTCGTCTCGCACCCATCAATTCAACATGCAATGCTTGCCTACAGTTGGTCTGTCATGTCGATGTTACGTCCCCACGAAAAGGAAGAATGCCACTTCAAGGTGACCCAGCATGTCTTGAGATCCATGCGGGCTCTTCGGCCTTTAGTTGCATCTTTGAGTCATGATCCGGATCTTCCCAGCTTGATCTGTGCGCTCCAGACGGTCCAGACGCTGACTTCAGCGGAAGTCTACAGGGGCAATCGTGAGGCGGCTGACCGACACAGAGGCGCTCTTGCCGTCATCCTCGGTCTTATAGGCGACTGCAAGAACATCCCTTGGATCCTGAGAAGTGCGATTAGCTTTTTGATAGTCCGAACTGCTGCCAACACCGGAACAAGAACAGATGTTGATCCGTCCTATTGGGATCCTGGTCCATGGTTTGCACAGGAAAAACTCGTTACGGAGAAATGTTCAGCCTTAAAGCTGCAAGATAGTTCTACAACGACGATAACAAGGGAAAGCTATAGTCCTATCCCGGAGTTCTTTGCCAACCTCCGAGAGGTGGTGGCCGTGAAAGAATTCCACGATGGGACTAGGGAAATCACAAGCGAGGACGATTTCCTCACCACAATGCAATGGGCACATTCCCGACGAATGGCGATTCGCGGGCGTGTTGGGAACTACTGGGCGGATATCACAGCAGCGAGCAAAGCGGTGGTACCAAACAAGAGTCCGATGTCCACACCAGTGCCGGTCAACAATGCCAACATTGATATGTGCTTGTGCTTGGCACTACAGATCTTCATCAGCTACGGGCTCGAGAGCCCGATGGTCAAGCGCCAGCACTGGGTGCCGAGTGGCCAGATCCAGCACCTGATGCTGTTGCGATGTGTGCGCAAGCTCGGGTTCGAGCTTGAATCGGTTGACATTCGCGGGCCCGGTGTTCGCGACCTGCTCTGGGTGACCGCCGTCGGTGTCCATGTCGAGCACGAATTCGCACTTTGGAAACGCACCGCCAAGTCCATGCCATCGTGGTGGGCCAGGCTGGATCCCAACGAGTTTGATGTTCGTTGGTTCTCGATCAGATTCGGTGTCTTCGCGAGGAGATTGGGCTTTGACTCCTTTGATGACATTGCTGATGTCTTGACCAAGGAGTATGTCTATGTTCCTGAAGCGTATGATATTGCGCTGAGGCGCGCTTTTGAACTTGTATGATGATGGCGAGGATAATGCTTATTGGGAGAATGTTGTTGCATCCTATCAGTTGAAACAGACGCTGATCTTGGGCATCTACTGGGCTGGGAGGCGGAATACTTGGTGCACCGCAAAAATAACAATGCGCTAGTCGCCGACGATATTGGATAAAACACGCCTTACGTGGGGACTTAATAAGGATCTTGGGTGATCTAATGACCCCATCTCTCAATACTGGACATGGGCTGTGTTCTGCTAGATCTCGCTGGTGTAAGTTTTGCATCCGTGCAGAGCTTCGTAGCATAGTTTCGGGCTAATTATTGGAGGAGCAACCTGGCATCATCGCCACCGAGTTCGCTCGAGTTGCTGTGATTCGGGATATCACAAAAGGCATAAGTGACACTTGATCCCGTTAGATCCTAACTTAGATCTAAGCTGTTGAACATGGCGAGCCCCTTGCTCTGCATAGCCGGACGCTGGTGGGAGGGGCGCGTTGACTGAGGTTGTCATTGAGTAGAGGTGCCCTGTTTGACTGCACAATCTAGTGACTGAAGATAGTCTCAACTTTGTTGGTAGGCCGCTAGCTCATTGGTGATGATACCGTTCAACTCCCTTGGCAGGGAACGTGCACTTGTTCATCGTTGTTGCAGTATACTCACTGTGGGTGGAAGATGGACCTTCTGCTCTGAGTGCGTTCGTTGTATTGGCTGAGCTCTCAAGGTTTACCAACCGTCAAATTCTCCATGCCATCGACTTCATCTACGAACTCGAGGTCGTCGAAAGCCTTGTCTGCATCAGCTTTGATCAAATCAATCATGCCCTTTTCGATACATAGTTAGTAAACTACATTGACACTCCCGCTGAAGGGGTGGTGGTACCAACCTCAGGCATGATCAGCGTTCCAGTCCTATCTGTGACGTAACGAAATGGCATCTCGGTGGTCTCATGTTCATCCAATTTCAATTCTGGATAGTCGACGTATGGAATCTTCTCAAGCGGGACTGACATCTACTCTTCAGCAAGGAGGGAAGCTAATTGCCTGGGGTGACAGCACCGCTTACCTTGATCAAGGACAACCATACGTGTCACCCGGACGGCAGTATCGGTGGTCATCTGCTTGGGACCCAGTCGTCGTCCTGTGAAGCCTTTCTTCCTCAGCTCGCTTGTACGGTCCCTTGGAGGGTCGTCACCTAATAGCCAATGGTTAATCTCGAAACATGAAATTTTGAAACATTGAATTTTGTCCACTACCAGTGGGTGGCTCCCTCCTTACCTAAGATACCGCCAAATAGGAAAACATCAAAGTGATTGGCATCATCTGGGGTGAGTTCCTGTTTTGCGGCTGGGTCAAGGAGACAGATGCGATCCTTACGGTCGGCAAAGTACGTCTCGATGCTGTCGCTCTTACCCTCTGCTCCAACGTCGAGGAGAGCTTGTATCTCTTGAGACTTCAAAAGTGATTCTGGAACGGACGATAGGATAAACCTGCACCCAGCATCTTTGGACTCCTGAGCGATAGTCTTGTATTCCAAGGCGGACCATGGGCCCAGTTCTGGATCCAAGTGCTCGACTACAAAGATGTACCTTGCAACATTGGCCATGGTAACCTCCCCGTCCCTGTGGTGATTGATACTGCTGCCTGTTGCCTGTTGCCTATTGCCCTTTGCCCTTGCAAGCCTTGGGGAAAAAATAAACCAGGATTCAGTTGTGGTTGCTAGGGAGGCAAGCGTAAGCGGGGACCAGGATGCTTTGGATGTTTAGCCGAGATATGACGAACGTATCACGTGATTGACATTACATCCGCATTAGTACTAGCGTATCCACTACCAACTCCCCCCTCGTGACTCGTTGGTCGTCAATGGCAGCCAGTGGCCACTTCCCGAGTTCCCATCGTCCTTCCGCCTTCCGCCAGTCAATCAACTTGTGCTGGAACTCTGACCCTTCAACTTTCCATCGACCATCCACCACCCTTTCAGCCCTCCAACCCAGTTCAATTGGACCTCATCGACTCTCCCTCCATCTCAACTCCCGAACTTTCGTCGGCCGAAGATAACTGGTGATCTACCCAGTAACCTCCTCGTAAAACAGCGCTTTTCCCTATTCTTTCCCCAGGAATCTCTCCCTTCCAATCCAACGAACCCCACTTTCGATCTTTCGAACGTCGGCAGCACCCCTTCCCTTGTCTTCCTCTCTGTCAGTGGCACCTGGCACTAATCCATCTGTCCTCGTACTACAAACAAATCCATACTGGAGTCCAAGCACATCCTTTCCAGCCCGTCGTTCTTTATCTTCTACGGAAACGCAACCCGGAAACTCTCTTCTACAATCCAACTCGAGACTTTTTTTCTCTTGTACTTGGGAATAAACAAGCGCTCGGGCCAGTGTTCGACTACTACTGTCACCCCTCCTCCAACAACGACCTCTCTCCTCCGTCCACACGATCATTCACCTCCTCGCTTATCCTACACTCCTTCGTCCTTATTCCTTGACGCTACCTCGGTTGCATTGTACGAAGGATAACTCTGTGTATCTATCTGCAACTACCAGCTCTTTGTTAGCTACCGATCGATAGGGGCTTTCCCTGGTCTCGCTTCCCCTCACAGCGAAGTGCCTAGGGCTACGAAGAGAAGAATCTCAAAATGAATCCACACCAGAAGAACAAGATCGATGTCAGCGTATGTATAGTCTGCTACACGTACTATTCGAAACAGTGAGGCTGATCTAGTCTAGAAAATGTCTGCAGATGAGCAGCGTCTATTTCGACTCTACGGAAAGCTGCCCAACAAGAAGGATCTACTGCAGAATAAGCTGAAGGTAACCCAGCCCTGACTCGAGGTGTCTCTATCTATGATTCTGACATGTATTGTAGGAGCGGAAATATTTTGACTCTGGCGATTATGCTCTCTCCAAAGCAGGCAAAGCCTCCGACACAGGTGTCACTGCCATTGGCACTGAACATCCCAAGGCTGAAGAAATCCCCCACATGAGTCCTCTCATGCACCAAATTTCACGAACTGAGTCAAATGTCGGCCTTCCCGGATCCAACATGGGTCTTGCAACCTCTCCAGAGGGTCAGCTAACCGCAGGTCTCCACCGTGGAAGCATTAATGGCATTCCAGGTGGTGGCTTGCCAGGAGCCACAAGCCGAAGCCCTATCAAGGAGAGCAGCTTTCTAGCAAGAAGTGCAAGCATCCATGAACGAGACGGCAACAGTGAAGTCCCCACTGATGGACATGCCAGTTTGGAAGGAAGCGTCAGCCCCGCAACCGCTCAAGCAGGAATCCCTATTCGAAGATAATGACTCAAGGAGATCATTCAGATACTGGATTACCTGTTCAGTAAGATCAAAGAGTGTGTACAGTGATCAAGCAGGAATCGGTCTAGGATTTTCGGCTCGAATTATTGGTGTCGTCCCCTTCTGGACTCAATCGACCATGGTCTGGAGTACACTGATGAGGATAAATGCTCTTGAATGGGCAGTCCCCGGTACCTTCGAAGGAAATGTTTAAGTACGGAACAACTTCAAAAAATAGAGAGTCTTTGATACACAGCACTCACTAATGGGCACGCGACGCTGTGGCTGATGTCAAAAATATGTGGAGTTCCAAGGATTCTGCTCATCGTCCTGCCTTTGACTATTGACGGCTTGGAGTTGAATGAACATGCCTTCCCTAGGGGCTTATGAAGCGAGGTGACCTTTGTTAGAATGTGGGAGACAGACAGGATGGACAGAAATCAAAGGGGGGAAATTGAAGAATGGACAAGGGATGGCATGGAAAGGAATACGATATGATATGACCGGAGGGGAGGGGGTTCTTTCTGATAATGTGTGCTACCTATAAGTGCTACTACTCGCTAGGATTCCCAACCTTTTCAATGACGACGATGATAGCCTTATTCTAATAAGCACATTCCGCTTTCAATGCCATCGCACATCGCTCCTTGCTGGAGAAACCCATTCACATCAAGTAAAAAGGGCAAAGCCCTCGGCTCCATTTCTAAATTGCTAAGAATCACTGTTTCTGCCTCGTGCGGAGCCCAGCCAGCGCAATGCAGAAGATCCTATCCATCGGTTGCTTTCGCCGCGTGTTCGTATATATCCAGTGTGTTTTTGCTTCCGTTGTTCGCGTTTTGCTGTGGTATTATTATTATTTCGATTCCGGCACTCTGCTTTCTCGAACCCAAATTCACGGCCAGTAAGGTAGGTGGGGTGTTCGAGGTGTTTGGGGGGGGTGTCCAATTGTTCGATCAATGCCTTCCCTTTCCCTTTGAACCCAATCTCGTTCCTGCTTACTGTAATCCTCGAATATGATGGTCTGTGGACGAACATCATTCCCCGCCTCCGCTTTCCCTGCGATTGATGGGGATTTCCTTCATGTCCAGGCCCTAACCCGACCCCTCGCAAGTTCAACCCAATCAAACAAAAGCCGTCGATGATTGTCCCATGCCATTTCCGTGCATCCTAGGTCCCATTTGGACTATCCTGATAAGACTGTGCCCCGCGCCTAGTTCCTAGGAGTTTGTTAGGAGAAGGGTTTCCCTCTTTGAGGTAGGTATTTTCTTGCGGAGGGAGTTTCGGCGTATAGATTGGTTTGCACTTTGTGGACCTGTCCTTGCACTTTCCGATGCTGGCTAAGCATTTTTGTGGCGCGCTCTTGCTTGGTCGTTCTGATGCGTTCGTTTCCGACCTCTGCGCAATTTAAGAGAGGTTGCGGAGTAGTCTAGTCAAGAAATGGACCACTGTTGCCATGATGGTCTATGGGGGTTGGGCACTTGGTGTTTCTCCGGGGACGAAGGGCCATCTCGTGATCACGTCTTTCCACTTTGTGTGCGAGAGAGAGGAGATATCAATCGACTTTCCAATGGCCACTGTCAATATCATCTTCCTTCCCAAGCCACAGTTCAATTGCATAAAGACCCATGGTGCCAACTAGGTTGACCCATTTCCAAAGATTGCCGTTCATGCCTGGCTGACCATTCCCGCTCCACCAAGCCCCAATACTCTCGGTTAGACCTGGAGTATATCCACCCATGGTGGTGGCGAAATGTTGCATAAGAAGACTAGTGTAGACCGCGATGAGAATGCTTGGGGAAAACCAGGAAAGGAATGCCAGGAACTGATTGCCTGCGTTGGAGTCTTCCAGAGAGGGCTCCATGCTAAGACCTCGGGCGCCAGTTTCGTTAATAGCGGGAATAATGCGAGTAGAGGCATAGAAGACGAAGAGACGATAGCCAAGCGAAATGAGAACGGATGGGGTCACTGCTTTGAAGGCTGCGGCGGTAAAGTCAAAGGCGTCGACCAGTGCTCCTGGAAGGGTGGAAATAGCGTACATTATGGCGGTGTATGATGACATGATGATGGGTGGGAAGGGAGGAAAATCCGGAGCCGATGTTGCCATGTCTTCTGTGTGGGTTTCATTGGGTTTGTAGTCAGTGAAGATTTGGTAGATGCACAGAACGATGTAGGCGAACAGAAGGGATGACTCGACCGCGGTTCCACGGCCTGAGACGACACCGTAGGCGCACAGGAAGATGGCAGATGCGATTGCAATACCGATTAGAGTGGAATCCAAGTTGGATATGTCGGGGAACTGGAGGACTCGCCAGAGGAAGTAGACCGAGCTAGACACAACACCGGCAGCAGATACCAGGAGAACGAGCAGCCAGGCGTCACTCCATTCGCTTCGGTTGACCAGCCATCTGGATAGTTGACCCAAAGCCTGGATGACCAACAGACTACAGAAGCCCTCAAGTAACTGGAAGATTGGAGAAGACCAGCGTAGAAGGAGATGCCAACCTCCAATGGTCGCATTCTCGATGAGCCCTTCAGGCCCAAAGATGGCATCGCGGGTGTTCCTGTTGGAGGGGAAGAAGTCCTTCTTGCTACTAAATGTCCTTTCAACCCATCCTCCACTATTTTCAGCATCGATGGAGAATCTTCCCAGGGCCCAGATGCATAGACTGGGGAGTACGATCCATTGTAGACCACGCACCAGATTGATTATGCCTCTTCTAAAGTTTGACCGATCTGGAGTGGATATGCGCAGGACCGAGAGGAAGAAGTAGAAGGTTGCGATAGACAGAGAGTAGGCGAGACCAGCGTCGCGGCCACCGATGTCGAAGGTGAGGGGTATTAGCAAGATGATGAGGGTCAAGAACACCAGGGAGGAGATGGCGCGCAGAAAGAAGGACATTCGGTCGGTGGGTTCAGCGGTGAACTGAAGCGCCTGAGAGATACCAAGCTATGCAGGCGGCGTGCAGGCTGAGGGTTGTAAAAATGAGGGTTGTATGCAGGTCGTTCATAGGCACTACCACTGGATCGATTTGCAGCCTTGGGGTTTGAGATGGGCTGGTGGCCGAACGTATCGGTGGGATGGAATGGAAGGTTGAGATTAGCGAAGTGACCTGGAGGGACTTTCACATGTCATTCGGAAATGGGCGAAAGAGGAAGACGGAGGAGGGCGCCCGCCAGGTGTGAAGCAGAAATGAATTTTGTATGTTTTGGATGAAAGAATCGAAATGGGACTTTTAAAGGTGGAGATGGAAAGGCAGATTGTGTGTCTGCGTTCTGCGTCTATGATGCAGGCGTGTCGCGTGTCGTGTGCAACTGTGGGAAGAGCAAAGGGCAGGCAGTAACTGGGACGAGCAAGAGGCAGAGGCCAGAGTGCTGGACAAGGGGCGTGACAAGGTAACTGGTCGCCAGGGATTAGGGATTCTCTGTGCCAAGGAACAAACACCACGGAGTCAGGATGAATGGTAGCAGGCCAAAAATCAGGATTTCAACCGAGATATTTAAAGGGCATTTTCATGTCAAGGTATGTACCAGGTATTCTGGGATTTGGCTCCTTCTCTTCACCGCAAGACCTAAACAGCACACATGCAAAATGAGAAATCTAGTCTGGTGCGATCTGGTGCCACAGTTTGTTCATCACCCATGCCTGAATCCAGTATGGTCCAATTCGGTAAGGATGCTAGTGAGGAGTATTGCCAGCAGTACGTGGGTCCATCGAGGAGGGATTGATCAAATAGATACTGTAGTCACTCTTATCGTGTTTATTCCATATTCTCCTACTACTCTGTATATTGTTGATATGGAAACGCGACCTTCTTCACGCGTTGAGTTGTTTTCACGCGTCAGCATGAGTTTGAGTTTGCGGGTTGGAAGGAACCGTGCTCAGTAGTTCTTGCAGAAAGTGCCTTTTATCAGATCTCGGATCAATGATATTCCACTCCGTCCCCAGTCTTGGACTCTTGGCTGCGGCTCTCATCCAAACATCTCCACGTCGCATTTCTCTCGACTCCAATTCATCGGCCAAATATTTATTTGGATTTCCCATTGTTCCATTCTTTCGTCCAATCACTAACTTAATCCCTCTCCCAGTTTATGTTCCGTACTCTAGTCAGAATGGCAGAGACGGCGGCAAAACGGGTTAAGCCCGATCCTCTCATCATTGGCACCCATAACGGCCACTTTCATGCTGATGAGGCATTGGCAGTCTACATGCTACGACTACTCCCCGACTATGCTTCTGCTACCCTTGTAAGGACTCGGGACTCTGCCCTACTCGACTCTTGCCATACTGTTGTCGATGTTGGAGGCGAGTATGACGCCTCCAGGAACCGATATGATCACCATCAACGTACCTTCAATTCCACTTTTCCTAATCACCAGACAAAACTCTCCTCCGCTGGTCTTGTCTACATGCATTTCGGAAAAGCAATCATTTCTCAGCACACCAATCTCCCCCTTGATCACCCGGACGTTGAGCTTCTTTTCCAAAAGCTCTACGATGACTTTGTCGAAGCAGTTGACGCAAACGACAACGGAATTTCAAAGTACGATGATGCACAACTCGAGAAGGCCGGTGTAGAGAAGCGTTTCAAAGACGGCGGCGTGACTTTGGCCAGCTTGGTCAACGACTTGAATCACGATGACCCCCTCGCTGCGGGAGCTCCATCCAGAAGCACGGAGGATCAGCCACAAGCCGAAGAAGATTACCGTTTTGGTCAAGCGTCAACCCTCATGGGACACTCCTTCCTTCGGAAGCTTCATGGTGCCGCTACCGCTTGGCTACCTGCAAGAACAACCGTCAAGGAGGCATTTGACTCCCGTTTTAACAATCACCAATCTGGTAAATTAATGGTCTTACCCCGAGCAGGAATACCCTGGAAGGAGCATCTCTACAATATCGAAGACGAGGCAAATCTTCCAGAAGAACAAAAACTTCTGTTTGTCATTTACCCAGAGAAAGAAGATCCAGGCTCCAAATGGAGGATCCAGGCTGTCAGCAAGAGTTTGTCCAGCTTCGAAAACCGTAAGGGCTTACCGGAACCATGGCGTGGTGTCAGAGATGCCGAGTTGGATGCTCTGCTAGGTGAGGATGTTCAAGACGGTGCCATCTTCGTTCATGCCAGTGGGTTCATTGGAGGCCACAAATCTGAGGCTGGTGTTCGTGCTATGGCTGCCTTGGCCTTGGCGACCTGAAGACTGATGTGCCAGGTGGACCTAGTTGTGGTGCTAAAGTCCAAGGATTAGGACTTCATTCTCAATTGAGAATTATCTGTTAACGAACAGAATGCCTTGAGACAAGTGCCTCAACCCCAGGCCGATGCTTCAGGTAGGCAACGCGATCAGACTCCCATTGACGGTTGTCTTTACCGAAGAAACTTAAAACGCCAAGGGAAAGTGCGAACATCGTGTTGAGCCTTGCTGCCCTGGACCCTGGGTCAGCAATTATCGAGGCGAACCAGCGGGTATTGAGCAGGCCCTATCTATGTGGGCCCCAGTCAACTTCCCAAATGATACCAACGCGCCAATACGGAGGAGATATCCTCGGCCATGAGTTTCTCGTGGGGATGGGTCGCTGCAGAAGATTAAAATGGTGAGAATCGGGTGAAGAATCTCACAGACGAGGCTTTGGGTGGATGGAGAATCCGGGTCAATCCCTTTTTGCCAGCGCCAATCATGTGACGTCACAACTGGTAATGTCAGTATCATACTTGCATTTTATCAAGGGCTCCAAGTTCTTCATATTTTGTTGGCTTCGAGCTGCAGTTGACACTACATTCGTTATAAGTTTCCTAAGCAATTCAAAGAGAACATTTCTGCTTTGATTACTTCCATGCACCTTGCCTTTGTTGTCGTGATTTCGATCAGATTTTTTCCCTATCACGATGGCCTCAACAAGTGACTTGCGTGTCTCGAATCTATTCTCACTAAAGGACCATGTCTGTCTTGTGACAGGCGGAGGTGAGGCCACTACTAAATTACATGTGGTAGCACGCTCTAAGGCAATCGACTGACATGCTACAGGAACCGGGATTGGGCTGATGGCCGCCCAAGCATTAGCGGCGAATGGTACTAGAATATCAACACCAGACCGGCTATGGTTTACAGACTGCTAACAAAAGTACAGGCGCCAAAGTTTACATCACAGGGCGGAGGAAAGAAGTCCTCGAGCAAGCGGCCAAGAAACACGACCCAACGTCTGGGGCCCCTCAAGAAAGAGGGTCAATCATCCCAGTCGGGCCATGTGACGTGACCGACAAAACCGACCTGGAGAAACTCTGCAAGGATCTCGAGTCCCAGGAGAAGTACCTTTCACTCGTGGTTGCCGCCGCCGGGGTATCAGGCCCCAAGGGGTACCCGGACACCGGGGACGCGGCGCAGATGAAGTCTAATCTCTGGCAAGAAAACATCTCAGAGTGGAACGCGACATACAACACGAACGTGACGAGCGTGTTCTTCTCGACCGTGGCGTTCCTACCTCTCCTGCAGCGCGCCCCTCGGGGCCACAACTCCAGCGTCATCGTTATCTCCTCCATGTCCGGCCTGATGCGCCACAGCCAAGCGCACTTCAGCTACAACGCCGCCAAAGCGGCCACGGCGCACCTGGCCCGCATGATGAGTAAGGAGTTTGCGAGGACGCGCGTCCGTGTGAATTCCATCGCCCCGGGCTATTTCCCCAGCGAGATGACGATGAAGGAGAGTGATGGCCGCAATAAAGCCAGCATGCCGGATGAGAAGGTCAAGGATAAGGGCCATGAGGTTCCTGCTGGGAGGGCCGGGACCGATCAGGAGATGGCCATGGCGGTGGTTTTTCTGGCTTCCTGTGGGTATGTCAATGGTGAGGTGCTTAAGTTGGATGGTGGGGTGTTGAATGAGGTTGGTAGTTAGTCAGCCACGACAGCATGGTGACGACGAAGGTCTCGGGAAGGGGATTCTGTCTGAGAAGCTTGAATAGATCAGTATAACTAACCAGAACCGCAGAGCCAAAGCCCGAAAGGAATAGATAATGTCGACTCTCGCAAGCAACGACCCTTATGGTTAGGAAAGAACCCTCGGTTCTCAGAGTCACAATTCGTGGTTACAATTTTCCTCCCACTTGCTTACTGCTCATCTTCAGCAAACTACCTAAGTCACTACTATTCAGAACATCAGGTTTCCTTGCAAGCAATATCAAATCCAATCATTTTCAACCACTTCATTTCTTTCTCAATGCCAAAGAATATCAATAATGATCCCAAATACCACGACTCCCGACCTCACCAACATTGCCATCCAAATCTGCGAAATACACACTCCTCCCACCCTTCGGCCAATCAACCGTGCCGGTGATGCGCACGCCGCTCTCGCGGAACCAGTCCTCCCACGTGCTGACGTCCGCCACGCTGGGGACCGCGAGGCAGAAGTGCTGTTTGAGGAAAGTCATAGGAAGGGGCGAGGGGTATAAACTGTTGGCATTAGTGTTGGCATTGGTGGTGTTGGTACCAGTACTGGGACCGTCAACATCATCGATGGTTGCTTGGTCCTGGGCGGGAAGTAGGACATCCAAGATATCCTGGCTGGGCCCATGGCCCGGTATGACGCCGCGGTTGTCTGGCATGATGCCGTCGTCGGCCGTCGCGCCCAGTTGGAAAAGGAGGAGCGTTGTCTGGCCTAGTGCGAACACGGAGATTCGTGGCTGTGGTGGATTGTTAGCGATGTGATGCGAGGGGAGTCATGAAACAAAACTACAACTACCCTGAGAAATGAACGAGGGCCATCCCTTCACTTACCGTGTCAAGACTCGGCTCCACACCTAGAATCTCTCTGTAGAACTTGGTTGATGCGGCGATGTCACGCACCTGGATCGCTGTCTCGAGGACGTGGGTTGGTGGCGGGGGTGGATGGCCTGGGCGGCGGGCTGCTTCTGTTGCTGGTGCTGGTGCTGTCGCTGCCATGGTCTTGATGTTCGTGGATCTAGACTGTGGCTTCTGTAGGTAGCTGGATTTTGAGCGTGTTGAAGAAGATGCCGTTGCTTCTGCCTGTGGCGGCGGATATGGAGAGCGTGGTGGGAGAGACGGATCCTCTAGGCCTGTCTGACGTGGGATCAGACACGATGTAGTTGAGAATGAGACTCGAAATCCTGGTAGTAGCACTTGTCTCCGTCCGTAGTAGGGAGGTGGCAGCGATGCACTCGCTGAATGGGAGGCAGGGACTAGAGCCGCTGCTACTGCTGCTGCTGCTGCTGCTGTTGTTCTTGTTGGTCTAGTTATTGAGAGGGGAATTCTCATGTTCCCAGGAGTTGTAGACTTAGACACGGAGAGTAGATGTGTTTTTATATACTCTTGAGATCAAGACTTCACACATGCACCTCGATCAAGATGGTCTGGTTACATCGTAAGTACGGATGTCTCAAGACTCCAACGGTAATCCTCCGTGTTCGAGCACTGGTCGATGCGACGTAGTGTCACATTCCCGACTTTGTCAATACGAGGTATTATGCTACTGGGAAGGCCAATGTTGGCGATCGCTGGGACTGATTATGACGAACGTGGAAGGTCGACGATGGAGTTGATCGACGTATTCGAGCAAAAGGGCGAAGACATGTGGTGGAGAAAGTAGAGTGATATTCGTATCGACTGAGGTTGGGATTGCGGTAATATTGTAAGCAAATGTGGTCTAGATTGCGGGGGATTATGTAAATGCCCTTGAGAGAACGTGTCACCCACGTGTCTAGAATACGAGGCGGTCATTCTCCTCCCAGGTTCCAAGGTATTTACTCTGATATAGCGTAAGCATTGGATCTCGACCCAGATCATAGCAATATAGCCATGATTGATGGCTTCTAGAATGCGCATCGCTAGAATGCCATGTTTACCGTGTCTCCCTGCTCCTCCAGTCGAGGCTGGAGATATCCATGTAAAAAACGAGGACCTAATCATCAATCGTAAATCGCATGCCTCACCACTTGTGGGAGTCGATTGCTCCAGGTCAACAGACATGCTCGGCTTTTCATAGTCGCCATGCCTGTTTTTGCATCCAGGAGGGGAAAAGGCGAGCCAGATCGTGGAGTTGGGCTTCAAATCTGCAGTTCTGCATGATGCCTCTGCTGCAAAACTCGGAGCGCTTGAAATGTGACATGCTGTCAATGTTGCCAGAACATCCACCGGCATACTCAGTCGTCCCCTTCTAATCAAGGTTGAGATCTACCAAGAGCGATTCTGCTCCACAGGCCTCATTTGTAGCGACCCTTAGCATTCACAGCAGAATGGTGTAACTTCCGTTCACTTGCCGAAGGATGGATGTATGCATCGACACCGAGACCTCTGTACAACTCATATGTGAAAGTCTGAAGACAATCTCAATCACAAATGGGCCCATCTCTGAGTTACCTCCCCTTCTCTTTCCTCGATTTCTTACGATCTCTAAGCCGTTTCTCAGTTGCCATAAATTCCCTAATGCCAACGGGAATGCTCTGAAACAAGTCATCACTGTTAGTCTCGGTCGAAGGTGAAGGCGTAGCCCAAAGCGCTTCGCTCCCACCGCCGTCATCATCCATGCTACCGGAAGCCTCACTAAGCTCTGGTCTGGGAATATCAATCTTGGCGGCATCGCCGGTGAGATTCTTGGTAGGTTTCTTCGCCTGAGCGTCATTCAATCTCTTCGCCCACGCCTCCACATCGTCCCGATAGTCGTCCCAAACACAGTGTACGCAGCCACTCATACAGCAGTTATCTGGCTCTTTAGGTCGCGGGGGCACAGGCACCCCGTTAATTGTCCGCCATGTTGAGTCGGGGCTTGACGAGACAGAGCTCCTGTATCGCTCCATCGTGCCGAAGAGTTTCCTCGCTCGCTCCTCTTTTGACAGGTCTCCTGATTGCACAAATTTCGGGAGTGGGACGGTCGAGTGCGACTGCTTGGGAATCGGCGTCGCAAGCAGGTCAGTATAGAAGTCACCTAGTGGCAGTGCTTGTTCTTCGGATCGGCTGGAGGGCGATTCTTTAGATCTCTCGGCCTGGTTGTGGAAGCTCCTCCTCAGAGGTATTGTAGTAGATTGGCGGTTGCAATCGGTTCGCACGCCATCATGAACCGGTTTTCGCGAGATGGATGTGGAGATATGTCGAGGCTGGGTACGGAGCTGCTGGCGTGCGCAGGATGAACAGACCCAGCTTCGTCGGAATACGTTACTCATCATTGGAACTAGTGCATTCATGCCGGTCATAACTTGGAATCATAAAGCGACAGCATCATCAAGAGAGGGAGATGTAAATAACCCTCCTGGGCATGCTTCTGCTTTATCAGTGTGGCGGGCTGCGGGATTATGATGGCTGCTTAAAAGATGCTTAGCGAGAAAGAATTCAGAGGAGCTCAGGGCCCGGGGAATTTGCGGTGACGTCATTCTCCTCGGTTCGCTCCCCACCATTCAGCCTTGTCCCTTGCCCCTTTTAAGAGATGCATGAATGCTTACCCGTGCAGTCATTCTCGGAAAGTGTACAAATGTATCGTCATGTTCATTAAAGATTCTACATTCTAGTGCACCAGGTCAGAAAGCTCTTCATGCAAGTTCGCTTCCAAGTCAATTTGACGATCCTCACTGTCGAGTAAGCCCAAATAATAGGACAGATCACGACCGTCAAACTCTCTCACTGCAAATCCATTGCCCAAAAAGTCAAACATGTTATGTGAGTTGCAATACTCAATCTCATAGTCCTCGAACCTCGGATTCTTCAATAAATCCATGTATATCAGGCGGGAGCCAGGGAACATCGGCAATGGGCCGTCAACTCGTCCTTGCTTGAACCAACTACTGCAGCCCGACGTCCACGCAGTTCTTTGTAGGAAAAGTGCCGCATGTTCTCGTAGTTGTTCAGCCACTTCTGCCTTGGGTGTCAAGCTCTTGATGCGATCTTTCTGCATCTTCTCGATGCATTGCATAATATTGCCAGCGAGGGTCTCTAGGATCGGCAGGAACGAGCCGTGGCCTAGAGGTCCGTACGGGCCAGCCATCATGAAATAATTGGGCACTATATCATCATTAGTCAACCTCGGTCTGTCATAGTCTTGGGAGGAGTTTCACTGACTGTGAGGAACGCCGATCGAGATGTAGGAAGTTGCTTCCTTCGCCCACATCTTTGAAATTGAATAACCATTCGCTTCCACTGGGAACCGAGGAATCCAGCTGGTGTTGAAACCAGTTGCACAAATAATAACATCGACCTCATGCTCGTTTCCCTCGCTGTCAACGAAACCGGCTGGTGTGATCTGCCTCATCTGCTTGGTGAACACTTTGACATTGTCTTGAGAAAGTGCTTCAAGGAAGCCATTGCCCGGCTAATCATTTGCTCTCCGTCAGCTTCAGGTAATTCAATGGACAATAGGATGGGAGTGGCACTCACGGTTGGCCTCCTACATCCAACGCCAAAGTTCTTGGGTATTATGGCATCTAGGAGTTCGGGGTCACTAGTACCTAGTTTCTGGGTCATTTCGCTTTTTGCAAACTGCATCATCCGGAGTTAGATGAGTTCTCGGCTCAGCATCAAGGGCCTGGGGACTTACCTCTCTGGCCCCCTCCGCCTCAGGAGTTCCATTCAAGATAAATTTAAATCGAACATTCAGTTCCGACTCGATCATTTTGGAATATCTCAAAAACAAATCTGGATTTTCGGCAAATCGCTTCTTCTGTTCATCAGTATCTGATTCAGATAACACTGGTCAGTAAATGTTCACATCTAGACGACCAAATGCCTGTGAAGCCATAACCTACAGTGAAAATTGCCGCCATTTGGCCCAGCAAATTTCTGAGCAAACCCAGCCGTGATCCAGGTAGGTGTCTTAACCCATGTGTATAGTTGCTTTACTTGAGAGGCGATTTTCGAGGTGATCTGAATTCCACTACTACCGATGCCGATGACAGCGACTCTCTTCGCCTTTAATTCGATCGATGTATCGTAATTGGCACTGTGAACCAGTCGTCCTTTGAAAGAATGCAGTCCTTCAATTTCTGGCCATTTCCAATTACTGAGGGAGGAGTTAGTGTGAAGACCCTAGGAATGAGCTCTTGGCAGATACATACTTTAGAACACCTCCACCATTGACGAGGACATTGCATGTGTCTGTAAATTCAGATCCATCAGCCTTCTGGACGCGAACTTCCCACATCCCCAGCTCGCCGTTCCACGAAGCGCCAACGATCCTGTGCTCCAGCTTAATGTACTTCATCAAGCCGTGTTTGTCGGCAACATCCTTGAAATACTGCCATATCTCCGGCGATTCAGAGTAGTACTGTGACCAGTTTGGGTTACGAGCCCAAGTAAACTGATATGAAGCGGATGGAATATCACAAGCGCAACCAGGATATCTTCAACCGGTCGACTTGGTCAGAATGAAATCGATCTATCGTCTCTGTTAGGCAGGCATACCTGTTCTCAAGCCACGTCCCTCCGACATCAGTGTTCTTTTCGTATATTTGGACATCGACGTTGTTTAATCTATCCTCAGCAAACTTGGAAAAGACAATGCCGGATGCGCCAGCACCGATATGAATCACTCGCAGTTTTCGATGGGTATCGTATGGGTCTTCGTTTATCCGGTAGCCACGAGCATTTTGTACGAGCCAACCGCGTTCGTTGTATATTTCCCCATTGGTGTTAGACGAGAAGCCCTCGCCGTCTTTAGATGGCGACATGGCTTTCTTCAGTCAAAGATTCTGTCGACGTGAACAGAAGCTGTATGGTTTTCCAATGGTCTCCTCGGACGTCTGAATTCGACCTTCTCACTGACGTAGAGCGCAGTGGCAATATTCGTAATCTTGCGAATAGAGGCGTCGCAGTGTTTAATTAGGTATATAGTCGTGAGGCCTTGGAGTAGCCGAGTTGTAGAAACCGGAATCTGAATCCCATGGGTCGTACCAACGCCCTTCCCTAGAGCAATCCACGAATACAGGCCAGGCCACGAGCGCGAACTCCAAAAGGGACAATGTCCGAGGTAGCGAAGTCAGACCGGGTATGACGCGAATGCCCTCTCCAGCAAGGTTGGCCTCGGTTCTAGAGGTCAACTCCGCATCCATCACATTGTCATGCGGGGATAGAGTTGGTGTTAAGCTGGCATGTTGAACAAGACCAAGAGCTCGTAAGCGTGAGTGCGGCCATTGATTGGACCTTGCGGCACCCGGCTCCATGACTTGCAGTATACCATAGAAGGGTTTCGAGACGACGCCGACTTTCGATGCTGTGTCAGAAGGGCTGACTGACTGAGGGGTGTCACGTTGAATAAACACAACCAGATGCCTTCTCAGTGGGGCGCAGATGCTACAGGCGGAGTATTTACTTTACATAGCCCTAATACTACGCTTTGTTAGCGCCCAGCTTAGGCGCCACGCCCTTCAAAAGTTCAAGGTCCAGCCACACTTGGATATTGCTGCCTTTCAAGTTTCAAGAACTCGCTCCATACTCCGTCAATTGTCCCTACGAAATGCCTTCGGCCACTCACTACCAACCTATTGCAGAGAACCCATTTTCCACTTCAGACTTACAAGAACATTAAAAAAAACAATTCGATCCTACAGCCTTGAAACATTAATAAAGCTATCATTACCCCCTTCTGGAGACTCCCCAAGGGATGAACAACCAACTTGAGCCCAGAGGCAAATGGTCTCTAAGAGATCGATTCCTTGCCGCTTTACAAGGGAAGCTTCCTCGAACGGTAGGTGTCATGGAAAGGACTGGAAATCCAGGAATTGCACAAGAACTAATGATAAAAGAGACCACAAAAGATGAAAGCGGACGCGATCGAGGCCTCCGACCAACAGAACGATCCTGATCACAACTCTCTCGTCAATCTTCCCGGTGAGCTTGTCTTGATGATTGCGAACTACCTGGACCGGGAATATCAACTCCTGCTGAGCCTCTCGTGCCGACGATTTCGGGATCTTCTCGACTCCAGCCTTGACTTGACACTCGAGGATGATAAGGAGGCCAAAATCCGGTTTCTACGACTTCTGGAGCTCGACCACTCAGAATATCTCACCTGCCGCCCCTGCGGCTTCATGTATCTCTGGAAGAAGAGGAAATACTACCAGTATACTTGCCCGCGTGGGAGGCATCGCCACACGATGGACGATATCCTCAAATCATACAGTCAGCACATCTATGGAGGAGATTGGGGGCCCATGCAGGTAGGGCGTGGAGTTGTCGACTTAATCTTACGAGCCGCTGAGTATGGTCCTGCCTACGGTTTGCCTGTGTCTTATCTGAATAAAAGTGGCTATCGCAGAGGTGTGTCTAGAATGCACGAGGCACGGGTCGTGAATGGCCAGCTCATGCTAGCCAGCCGGCATCAGTTTGAGACAGCAACGGGTCAGGAAATGGCAGAACTCGACCGCAGTCATAAGCCAGCAGTATGTTTCCATGCGACCGGTGTGGTCGGCATCGAAAAAGTATGGCAGACCTTCGAGAAAGCTGTGGTCAACATGACAGCAGCGGACTGGAGTGGATCTGATGTCTTCAAGTGCCCCTATTGCGAAACGGACCACCAAGTTCGTGCAAAAAAGGAGGGGAATCGTACGGCAATTGTTCTTACCGTTTGGAGGAACTACGGACGACGGCACGAGCACAGACTGTCGACTGAACAGATCTTTCACCGATTTCCGAAGTTTCAGCTTGACGCTTCTGAAGTCACGCAAAGGAATATGCACGCGACCTTCGACTATGGATTAGATGTGGGTGAACTCTAAGTATTCAAACCTAATCAGACTATTCACACCTGTGTTGCGAGTTTACACGCACTATTAACCAAGTTATGTCCTAAGAAGCCATGTGCAGGGATTATTAAGATGTGCAAGTGTCTATTATGCCACTCGGGCCCGCAATTTCTGATATCCTCTCTTGGCCTTTGTTCTTCAGGTGGACTGGCCTTTCCAGCATTGCAAGTGCGCGGAATTTCACATGTGAGCCTTCACGTTAATTACCTCAAGTACCCGACAAGTCCGAAGGTCCAACCAGCATGGATGAGGAAGAGGATATAAGGCTTCTAACTTGGGGGATGAAGAATTGAGCTTCGAAGCAGGCTACGGGAAAGATGTGGGTCCATTATGAGCGTAAGTCAGTCTTTGTGCCATGTCCGGAGATTTCAAACTTGCCTGGCCAGTAAAAAACGGTTCCTCTGTTGGGCTTGTCTTGGTTTCACCCAGTGAAGAGTTACTTGTCACCAGCACTGCGTAGAAGTGCAAGCCCTTCGCTGGTGCGACCAGGTTGTTGAAACCTGGCCGCTGCTGGCAGCTCCCAGCAGTGAGCCTACACCACAGTTAGTGTGCTTGAGTGATGGTGCTTGTGATGGTGTAGGTGCCGGCATTTAGACGCGACACTTCATCACGCATCCCTTCGGTCGCCACCAACAGCTGTTGAAGCGTACGGTTGATCGACTGAAGTTCTGTTAGAATCGATATCTGGTCATCACCATCGGCCTGGGGGCCTCCCTGCTGCGCATCACGCAGAGCATCAGACAGCCGGGCAAGAGAATCAGCATCGAGACCAACCTGAGGCACCCCATCCCGCTGATTAGGATGGGGGCCTTCTTCCTCGGGGAAGAGATATCGAATTATTGGGCCGACAAGTCGACGATGTCGAGCCCAGTTCACCAGCCTGGTGCCCATAGCTGGTGCGAAGGGGGAGATTAGTGTTGCAATAATGCCGCCTGCTGGCCACAGGTACTCGGAAGACATTGCTACGAACCCAAAACGTAGTCTTTGAGGAAGAGAAAAGGAGAAGAGTGGGAATGGGAAGAAAAGATTTCACATATACCTACCCTACACGTACGCACCTTCCTTCTCAAGAGCTCCTTCCATCTCTTAAGGCAAGAGCAGCCTGAGGTGTAGACAGAGGCTCTGCAAGATGGTCGCACCTTCCTGCGAACACGGTGGTGGATGTCTCAGTGCGGGGCCGCAAACCACGACTGGGAGTTGAAAGCGTAATTCCAGACTTGAACCCCTATGATGAGACTGAAGGAAGACTTCAGTCGGATTGCGGAGAGATAGGAATGAAGACAGATTTTCTGTGCCTAATCTTGGAAAATAGCATGCCCGGGAGCTTCTGAAAAAAGCACTCAGGTACTCAGGACCCAGGCGATCGATTCTACACCCAACGTCGGTATCAACCAACTCAAATACTCTCCTAGTCGCCACGATTTCCGGAAGGCTCAGTCAACTCAGACAATTCGCTCCAGCGTTTCCCTGACAGCATCCCAGTACCGCTCCTTATGTAATGAAACATGATTGACATGCATACTGCCAAAGAACTCCTCCAGACGCACTACATCATTAGCATCCGCGTCGCTTAGTCCGGTCGTCTGCCTCGCCATTGCGGCGTGCTCCATGACATCTTGCGTCGGTATCATGTCGTCCGCATCACCACACAGATATAAGCGCGGAATGACAGTTTTGGGCGACGTGGGTGGTTCAGTTATCTCTGCATCGTTTGTACTCGATTTGAGCAGAAACGGGCCCTCTGGATTATTCAATTCCCGCCACAGCTTAATGACGACATGTTCCGCAATGCCGGAAACATGGCACAGGAAAGCGACCCCGAGGATGGCATATGCAATTGGCATGCCAAGCGCGCGAGCGATGTGCGCGTCTTTGGGGAGGAACGAAAGCGTCGTCTTGCCCGCTGTGCTGTACCTGGCGTGCCCAGGGCAAGAGTCGAAGATGACCGCTGAGACTGGCAATCGCTTATTGGTTGTTTTGGATTGAGAGGGGGGTGGCGACGACATCCGGATGTTCTCGCGGTATGCCTGTGCGAGCTGCACGGCCATGTGGGCGCCGCCGTTGGAGAAGATATGGAAGACAACGGTGGGCTCTCGTTTTCGCTTGCCATCCACGCCAGTGCTAGTATCAGCCTCGTTCACTATAGAAGGCTTCCCTTCCACTTTGGAATTATAAGAGTCGAGGAAGTCCTCGATGGCCCAGACTGCGGGCTGAAGGTCTTCCATCTGCATCCAGTCGGGCCGCCATAGCATGTTGTGCACTGTGTTGAAAAGCAGGAGGATCCTCGCATGCGGATACAGCATTTGATAGTGTACGAGATACTTGGCGATGTCTGGAAACGCGGGGGATGGTGAGTTAGCCATTGGCAGCTCAAACGTAAAGCCAGGAACACGCAAGGAATACTTACGCCGTGGCTGTGCAAATGCCCACGCACAGACGACGACTAGGTCCGGTATTGACGCCTCCTGGGAAGCCGTTGAAGGCCTCGGATCGCTTGCTTCGAGTGGTTTGTAGAGGAATATACGCTCGTGGAGGGTCGTAAATGCAGCCAAGGGGTGCTTTTGGTCCATGCTTGCTGCCTCCAATCGTTCTATCACGACGCGGCTTGAGCAGATCTGATTTCAGCCGAAAGATGCATGCAGAGATTGACTAAGGAATTCCGTTTCTGCACACGAGAAAATCACAATCAGAGTCGACATGCCCATGCTTATTGGGATGCATTATGGCTCTTTAAATCAGCCTGGACATCAGGATGTGCGCCTCGGTCCAGCCTCCTCGATCGGAGAGGAGACGTATACCTTACCATTCTGTCACGGAGGACGTATCCGAGTTCGCATTCGCTTGCTAGTTACATTCTTGGGTTATAAAGGAAAGAAAGGGAGGGGACACGAGGCTTGCACCAGGGAAACGAGATACGTGGACAAAAGATACGAAAAACGAACCTTGTTGACAATGCCAAAAGATCGGCGGGTAACCTGGAGCGGCTAGCTGGTTTGGCTATGATGGTTTCAGGCACAGCTTAAATATACGAGCATCTTTTTTGTACTCTGTATTTGAGCGCCACAAACCGGATCTCGGATATTTGTATGTTTAGGTAAGCCACATCCCCAACATGTCATGATGGCATTAATATTGGCCGCCTGGGCCGTTTCTAGCACCAAGCATATTCCTGCTTGTCAATCCAGACAAAATTCTTTTCTTGAGAAGCGGGCCATCGGAGACTACATATGTGTTTCTTGTCACGCGTGATGACCTCTACCTTGGGCTCGTCGGCGGCTCTCAAGAGTTGAGCTGCAGAGACGACCAGCTCGGGAGGGTCCCAGATGTCGACCCCTGCAATCATGTCACAATCAGCAGCTTCGAGTTGCGATCTCAAGAGTAAGGCAGCGAATATGCGTTGGTTCTCTTCCGATGGTTCGATGTTGGACGGTATAACAGTATGCAAGACGGCCAATTGCCAGTCCTTGGGCTGTGCAGCATATCGGCGGGACCAGATCACGGCAAGTCCTGATTGTCGATGTATGGCCCCCTTGACAGTTGGCGGGGGCTTTGAAAGCATCTTGTGGAGATACTCCTCCCGGGCATGATGCCACTCGAAGTGATCCGCATCTGGTCTGATCGCAGTGAAAGTCACTGAAGGGGTTTCGGTGGACAGACGCTGCAACTTCTGTTCTACATAGAGGGATATGTGTAGGGTTTGCAGGTCCGAAACAGATAGATCCTGTAGAGCAGGTAACGACGTAGCGGCGTTTTCGTAGGCAGGCCGTGCCAATGGTGGAAGGTGAATATGGATGCTCTCAACTGCTTTCCAACCAAACTGAGCGTAGAATTTTGGGCCAATATCGCTGTAGAGGACGGAAAAGGCATTTTGGTGGCTGTCAATTTGCTGCCAGGACTCTAGTCTCTTCCCCAGATCGGCCATCATTCTCCCAGCGTAGCCCATTCCACGATATTCTGGCCTTGTGTAGACAGAAGCAATACCATGAGCCCGGACCTCCTGAATCTCACCATTTCGAGAGACATAAGCGGAGAAGGGGATTGACTCGCAGGCAGCAAGTATAGGTCGAGTGCCGTCAGGATTGGTGGGAAGGGCGTTGGAGGTGAGCATCCACCCTGTGATCCGGCCATCTCTGGTCAGGCCAACAGCTTGGAGACCGACTTCCCGTTCGAGGTATTGTTCCATGCTCAAAGAGCCCTTCCATGCCTCACCATTTAGGTAAGCAGTCTGGACGTATTCGGGATCTGAAGCCGAGACAAGCACGAGATCCGTAGATTGTGCGGATGGCAGCAAGCGCTTTTCAACCGGTGGAGGGAGGTAAGGCACCGGCAGGCTGGCCAACACGGAGGAAGTAATAGGCATCTTGTCAGTGGAGGTGTCAGATGGACGAGTAGGACCAGTAGCTACTTTAGGGAGAATGAAATGCTGGAAAATGAGCAAAGTCTCAGTCTCAACTGTAGCATAGTTATCCGGTGGTAGGGCGCAGGGCGTAAAATAATCATACTAGTACCTGGTTGACAAGTAACGAGTGTTGGGAAGAAGGGGATATTGTATGGTCATATCACTATAGTAGCGAGATGTTTCAAGTCTCCTCTATCAACACATCACCACACTTACCGAAGTAAACAATTGGGTGTAGGAGGTTTGGGAAGGATGGAAAGGTGTACATGTACCTGAAGTTTCGTATTTGGTGGTGGCTGATGGCCGTGAGGGGTACTTTACTTAGAGGGGTTTCCGAGGACCTGGATAGTGGGGGTTGTGGGCTTGGCGCGCATTCCAGTAGGAACGTGGGACGAGGTACGGAGTACGGAGTATATTTCGTCCTGTCCATCCCTGCAATCGTACTCTGAGGGGCAGTCCCAGGCACGGAGTACCTAAGGTACTTGTAGTCTGGAGGACACAGGTGCCCAAGTCATGTAAGATAACCCCCTAACGAGATCTCCATAGGTATGTACACGTAGTAAGGACTCCGTCGATCGCTGGGGTTCCTGCCCCCTGCTGCGTCTACCCGTTGTAGCCGAGCGGCCCTAACTAGAAGGACCCTAGCTAGTTGGTCCCCAGGATGTACTCGCACGAGTATAGTGGTCAAATCTGTCCTCGACGGAGACCCTCCCAGGTGGATGCCAGGCGCAGACGGAGTACAGACATAGCTAGCTGCGGATAGGTACTCCGAGACTCCGCAAAACTAGAAGCCGGAGTGGGAACAGGATCATCGGCATTCCGTTGCTAGTTCTGGTACTTAGCTCAACGTAGAAGGAAAGACATGTATTTTAGATTGGGTCCTCACAGGTGTGCAGGTTGTGGGCCATCAGGCGACGAACAGTTCCCTCATCCTCGCCTCCTAGAATACCAGCCGTTGCCTCGAACCAGGCGCCACAAGCGAGGCGAACCAGGTAATTGTGATGCATTGAAATGCTGGAAAATGTGGTTTGCCCGTTTTGGGTTTTGGGTATTGATCTCACCCAAATCCAGCCCCTCTTTGCCCTCTTTGTCGCCTTTTTCATCTTCATGTTGAGGTCCGCTGTCCAGGCTGGTGCCTCATTCACTCGCTCATCACAACAAACACCAAACACCGCCTCCATCCCTTCCATGCTATCTCTCACACCGCCTTGGACACCGCCTTCTGCCTTCGTTGTTGCTGTTTACTCTGTGAATATTGCCATCTAAATGTCGAATCTCATGCATTTATTTACCATCACCGGTCAGGGCAGATCATGTCATAATCAGCCCATATCAATCCCATTCCAGTTCCTTGAGCCTCTCACTCTTCCTCAACCTCAATCAACTTCTTGAGATTCAACCTTCAGCTTCCTTCCTGATACTGTATCCCTGAACCCCAACCGATAAGCGCCTGGCCACCACCCTGGTCGCCTCTGTTCCACCTGTTGGACCTGGAACCTCACTGCCTTACCACCGCCTCTCTGCCTCTCTCTCAAGTTGTCCTGCTCTCACGAGCGAGCGTCACTGAGATGTCCTCCCTTTGACCACTTCCTTCCCAGAACTTGTCTCTTGCGCATACCTCGACAAACAGGGATATACACAATGGAAGGCTATCACCTGCCAAATTTGTAAGTCAATCAACTGGGAACTCCTCCTGCTGCCTGTGCCACTGGCGCCGCTACTACCACTGTCACTCCAACCTTCATCAAATCCCTCGAGCATTTGGGTGAAGGACTAAGTGCACAAGTTCTCCCTTTCCTTTACCCCTTGTCGATTGACGGCTTTTCTCATTATTGATTTAAAACACCACTGACACTTTTAAGCAGCATGCCTCCACTCCCAGATCACGCCCATCAGCAATTCCTTGTAAGCCTCACTCGCTACCCGCCCATCCGCGAAATGGATGGCACTTGGATCACGGAACCACGCCAAGTGGCTGAGATCTCCGATGACGATGATTCTGATATCGAATTTTTCACTCTTCCACCTGGTGCCCCTCAGCCTCACCAGCTAAACACCCGACCCAACCGCCAAATTGAGCCCATCGATCTCACTTCTGACTCGGACGGTGAAGTCACTTTGCCTGGTCGATCCCGTCCCTCCCTCGTCCCGCAGCCACCGAAACGAATCAGACTCGAGCCTAGAGGCATCGTTCAAGCCGGAGCTTCGGTCTCTACTCGCCCTAGAGTCACTCCGGGTTTACCCTCAGAAGAACACTCTCTACCCACAGCCAACAATGGAGTTTCACCAGCAAACGACTATGGCGACTTTGCCTTCCTTCACGGTACGGGAAATCCTACACCGGGTCTACCAACGAATCCGAATACTATAAATTCGGGTGGTTTGGTTTTGCCAAACATGCAAAAGCAACCAAAGCAACCTGCCCGCAAGAAAATCAAAGTTCAAAAGCCAGCCCCTTACGTTTGGGATCCTGAATTACAAGTCACAATGTACCGCGGTCCCGGTTACGAGAGATTCCACGTCCCTTTAGCCGCCAATAAAGACTTTCAACTCATTTGCAACAAATGGGATGCTGCTCACGAAAGACGCCGACAGAGAAGAGCTGGTGAAGTGTTTCATCTCCCAGGGTATGCTCGGGGTCAAATCTATGATATTGACTCTGAATCCGAGTCCGAGGACGAGTCCGGTAACGATCAAACCGCTGAAGACGAGAAGCACCGAGCCACCCAATTTGACAATCTATGCCTTTCTGTCGTCCTCGAGGTTTTCCCAGATGCTCAACGTCAATTCGTACTCGAGAAAATTATCAAAAGTCCATGGCGAAAGGGCAGAGTCCGAAGCACTACCGCTCTGGCGAATTCGGATTTGGTCGTACCTGAAAGCGTCATTGCTGAACTCGTTGAGCTTGGTTCTTATCCAAAACAAGCAAAGGCTAGCAAGGCTGAGACTCTTCCAGATGATGGAACTGGCAAGACGATTGCTTGGAATAAAGACCTCCCAAAGGACCCAATGTACCTCAAGGAAGCCATAATTCTACTGGCCAAAGTCTTCGACCACATCCCAACTTATTACATCCACAAGATGGTTTATGACAAGAAATCATTATTTGATACCTATCTCCACCTCGATGAACAGGAGACCAAGTTCAACATCACGAGCCCCCGGCCTTATCCAAGATTAAGATTGCCCAGAGTGGTGATAGAGAAGAAGTACCAACTCACACCCCGTGAGCAGCGAAACCCCATCCAATATGCTCAGCAAGTCAATGAGTTTCAAGCTGCCAAGCAACATTGTGCCAGACAAGCCCACCGGGGTAGGATGAAAGCTGAAAAGGACGAGGCCGAGGCAATCAATGAGCGGGAGCACAGAGCCATCGGTGCGGTTACGCCTTGTGGTTGTTGTTTCGAGGAAGCCGTGCCACTCAATCGAGTGGTCGTTTGCGAGGCCGATCCTGCACATTCATTCTGTTTTACATGCGTTTCTGGCCTTGCAGAATCCCAGGTTGGCCTCATGAAATACGAAATGAGATGTATGGATGCTACAAACTGCCCAGCCAGCCTTTCTTGGCACGCAATGGCAAAAGCAATCGATATCAAAACTTTTGATCGTCTTGAATTCAACAAACAACAGGCAGAAATCATGGCTGCCGGCCTGGAAGGTTTAGAGCAGTGCCCCTTCTGCGACTTCAAGGCCATTTGCGATACGATTGACGTTAATCCCGTCTTCGCTTGCCAAAACCCTGAATGTGAGGTGGCCTCTTGTCGAAAATGCCACTTGGAGAACCATCTGCCTAAGACATGCGAAGAGCACAAAAAGGAGAACGATCTCACTGCTCGTCATCGAGTGGAAGAAGCCAGATCCGAGGCTGTTATGCGAACATGCCCTAAGTGCAAGGTCAAGATCATCAAAGAAGATGGCTGCAACAAGATGGTTTGTTCTACCTGCGGAACATTCATGTGTTATGAATGCCAGGAAGACCTTTCCAAACTTGGGCCTAATGTCTACAATCATTTCAACAAGCCTGGTGCCAAATGCTCCTTATATGATCGAGTGGGTGTCAACCGCCATGAAGTTGAAGCTGATGATGCGGAGAGAGAGGCGATAAAGAAAGCTAAGGAACAGGATGCCACTATCGATGAAACAAGACTTAGGGTCGAGACCGGCAAGTCAAAACCAACAGCTTTGGACTTGCATCCCGCTCGTGACCTATTTATGCGCCACGCAGCTCGTCGAGATAACAATCTGCGTTTACTACGTGATTTTCAGCAGGCACGAGACGCCATGGCCGTTGCGCGCCGACAGAGAGAAGCTATTCAAGCTCATATTCTAGACAGAATGGCGGCCCCGGCTTTGGATATGCCTGGTGTGTTCCTGCAAGAGGCTCGTGACTTTGGAGAAGATCACATTCTTCCTCGTCGCCGAATGGTTGAACCTACTAACAACAGCATTCAGCCACATGAAGCACCAAACAAAGACAAGGGCAAGGGCAAGGAGCTAGCTCAACCAATGGGTTTTCGTAATGGCCATCGGGGGGACTTTGCTGGAATAGTACCTACAGAGCCCTATTTTGCGGACACCCATCCTCCCCTCATTCCTTTACCGCCAACAGGGCCAAATTCTGTCCCTCAGCTGTGGAATCGAACCGCGCGCGCAACGCTCAATCCTGTACTTAGGCCAGTCACTGGGTACTTTCTCCCAAATGCGGGTCTTGTTGCGGCAAACCCACCTCCACTTCCAGGAGTTCCGCCTCCACCGTATGCGCCTCCAGCATATCCCTTGCATGAAGCGCAAGAGACATTTGGGCTACCACCAAACTACGATGCTGAGGACGATTATGGTTTCAGAGAGATATTTGGGGATCGCCCTCGCCCAGCTTAATGGTTCTACAGAAGACCAGAAATCCAAAAGCAGAACCCTGCTGAGTGACGCTGCAAGACATTAGTCCGCCATTACTGTCATCCGGACCCCTGGATTTTCGCAGCATTGATTCATGATGAACCGGATACATTGAGAGAAATAATAAATTGAGGGACCAGATCGGCTGGATCCGTGTTGGAGTATTATTGGATTGTGCTATTCAAGGGCCATCGCCATCGTCATTCGTCCCCTTTTCGCTTTCATATTTGCGCAGTCAGGGCACGCGTGGAGCTGCATTCCGAGTCCCAAGAGCTAGAGGCCCGAAGAGCCTAATTGATGACGCCTGGCATTTCACAGAATAAACATCGAGAACAAAGGAAAGTTAAATCAAAGAGCACAGAGCACGGGTTATGATTCATGAATATGCTTCAAAGCAAGTCCAATCGATATTGTACTGTTAATTTCCAAAGGCGGGGAGCAGACAGATTGTAATCATCAGAATCAGTTTTCAATGCAATTCATTAATGAGAATAGAAACTCCACCTCGCCGCACCACTAGCCTAATGCTTGACCTACCACTGCAGTATGTATGCAGTGATTTCCGTATCGCAACAAGGCCTCTCTATGCCCACGTCTACTCTCCAAGTCAAAATTATCAAAGGGAAAAGGACAAAAGCGAGATGATTCATCCATCCACGCTGATCATCAGTCATGGCCCCGCCCGCCCTGCGGCTTCCTGTTGATATCCGCGGGTTCCAGGTCATACTCATCATACTGGAACATGGCGTTTTCCGGGTCGAACTTCTCGGTGCCGGCGCCGTAGGACATTTTGGCGCGCCGTAGTTGTGCTAGGTTGGAGGCGGGAGGGTGTTGGGAGGAGGTGGAGGGCAGGTGGTACGAAAACTTGGCTGCTGATTCCTCGACCCAGACTTCCATGCGCAGCTCGCCTGCTTCTAGGCGGCGGATTGCGTGGGTTTTTGCATTCAAGTTGGCGTTTGAATCCGAGTCGGCGACTTCTTCATCGGGTGAGGCAGTGTTTGCATTTCTACCCACAGCCTGGTCAAATGGGCCTGGCTCAGCGGCTATCCATTTGCGCTCCTCCCTCTCAAGCCTTCCGACGGGCCTGTCAGCCCTATCCTTCACCTCGATCATCAGCGTGAAGCTGCATTCTGGCGCCGCGGGGCCTTCCGGCAGCGGCATGAGCTTTCCCGCAGAGGTGCTGATGCGCGACAAAGTCGCCCTGAAATTGGCTTCGAGATCCGCGACGTTGACTTTTCTGGACAGTGGCAGGTCGTCGGCGTCGTCGTTG
>Ga0105239_10000324_pt1 | contig 70514 bp, 66 predicted proteins | sample KBSC44metaG_FD_92761 | JGI IMG/M metagenome (GOLD analysis project Ga0105239, IMG submission 92761) | Corn rhizosphere microbial communities from Kellogg Biological Station, Michigan, USA - KBS C4-4 metaG | ecosystem: Host-associated > Plants > Roots > Rhizosphere > Soil | place: Michigan, USA...
AACCTCACTGGGAAACAAGGTATGCCACTCGTTCTGGACACGGCTAGACCGTCACATTAGGAAGATCAACGGCTATGACTCGCACCCGGAACTGAAGAAGCTCGAACCATGGACGACACCGTTCTGGATGGGCAACTCGCTGAGCATCCATAACTACGAGACAAACTGGTTTGACTTGGTGCGTGAAGGGAAGATTAAGGTCCACATTGCGGAAATCGATTCTCTTTCTAGAGGACAAGTTCACCTATCAGACGGAAGCGACATTGTAGGCGATGCCCTGGTCTGCTGCACAGGCTGGAAGTCTACGTCTTCAATTCAGTTCCAAGAAGCTGGACTATCCAATATATCTGATAATGCGAAGGAGATCAACTTGGAAATGTTGAGGTCGAAAGCCGAGATCGGGAAGCAGTCAAAGCTTTTGAAGAAGACCCCGAAAAGAACTCCCAATGCTCCCAAACTTTCAACGCAGGGCAACACGAGTCAGTCGTCACTACCAACATGGCTCTATCGTTACATGGTCCCATGGCAGGCAGATGCATTGGACAGCCACAATCTCGCGTTCATCGGCTGCCATTCTTCCATACACGCTGTAGTTGTTGCTCAAGCACAGGCACTGTGGATCACCGCGTACTTTGACCAAAAGCTGAAACAGCTATCCTGTCGGGAAACAAATTATGATGCAGCAAGGTACGACGCAATCCTGCAGGGCGTGTACGGAGCTGTGAGGCGGCCGAAAGAGTGTGGTGGCGCAGCAGGCAAGCATCCTGATCTGGTGTTCGACAGCATTGCCTACGTGGATTGTCTTTTGGGTGACATTGGTGTATCCAGTCGCAGAAAGAGAGGGCTTTGGAAGGAGATTTTTGAGCCGTACGGCCCAAAAGACTACAAAGGCCTAGTGGAAGAATGGAAGAAAGCCAAGGAGGAGAGGGAGAAGGTCTAAGATGTGTTCGGATGGTCGACATGGATTTTCGGATAGACTTTCCTACTGTTCATGTCTCCAGCTCGGCGGACATGACCCATCTGATACCAATAAAACTCAAGACCTAGAACTTACCCTGGCCCCAAGCATCGACGCTACTAATTAGATATCGAAATAGATAATAACCTTCAGCCTCGAGCCTTGTAGAGTTAGCTTACTAATTCATTAACTAACGCTAGCTTGGGTGCTAGCGATTACCTAAGGTAGTTAGTTGGAGCATTGCGGCCCTTGGACTTGTTAGACAAGGTAGTACGGAGTACCTTAACTACGCGCTAGCCTGAGCCTAGCCGCGATTATGGCAATCGGATATGGGTAGCCTACTGAGCATTTAAGGTGCTAAAATTACACTAGTGGTACTAAGTTCAGAATACCTGCTACGGAAGGGAGTAATAGGGAAATAGTACGGGGTGCTAGAAAGCGAGCTAGGGGGGAGCATAGGGCGGCATCACCCTTGTCACCACGAGGGCAGGTTTGCCATTGCTTGGCATCAAACCTTAAATGAAAAAAATAAATCTGTGGAAGCCTGAATCAACAAAGCCATGAGATATTGCGTCAGGCTTGAGCTCCAACCTCACCTCGCCACCCGATCTGATATCATAACCTTTGAACAACTGTCGTGGCTGGCAGTGCACAAGTTGTGGCGAGTCTCACAGGGACGGATCACTTGCAATCACCCCAAACATGGAAGACGCCGGCCAATCCCCGCCCCCACAGAGGGAGCGACAGCCCGTGAATTTCCGGTCAACCGCATCGACAAACTGGCGCATGAAGGACGACAGCCCACGGGTCGAGCAACAACAGCGACGAGGCGGAGGATACAATCGATCGAACGACCAACGCGATTCCAACAACCAAGATGACTCAGCAGCAGCGGGCACGCGCCTCTACGTAGGCAACTTGCTGTATACAGCACAAAAGGCCGACATCGAGTCTCTTTTCTCCGAGCAAGGTTTCAACGTCGTGAATGTGAGCATTTCCACCGATCCATTCACCGGCCGCAATCCGAGCTACTGTTTCGTCGACCTCGACTCGGCCGACGAGGCGCAACGAGCCATCGCCGAGTTGAACGGAATTGAGGTCCTCGGCCGTAATCTGAGAGTCAGTCCTGGTGTGGCCAAGCGAAGTCAGGGTCAGGGTCAGGGTCAGGGTCGAACGGGTGATTCTGGCAACAGGGAAGTCAGGACCAAGAACTACGAGCGAGGCTGGGGAAAGGAGTCGAGGGAAGAACGAAGTGAGTTGTCCCCGTGACCTGACCGATTAGTGATCGACAAGTCTTTCCAATCCAAATGACTGGATCGTATCATCTGAGGATGCGATCCTGTCTCTTGCTGGACGCCCTTGTTGTGACTAGACACCATGACTAACACGCAGACCACTCTCCTAGATACCGAATACAAACCATCATTCGACCGCTGGAACCGCAACGACGCGTCATCACACTGGCAAGCACCGCTCTCGGAAGGTCGCCGTCTGTACATCGGCAACCTCCCGCGGATCGAACCGCAATCAGCCGTGGACGAAGAGATGCAGACTTTGTTCGCCACGCATCTTGCATCTGAGGGTATTAAGCCCGCCGCCGTGTCGAAACTCATCGCACCGCACCCGTCGAAGGCGTCTGAGCCGGGTAATCACTACTACTGCTTCGTGGACTTGGAGCGATCGGAGGACCTCGAGACTGTGATTGCGGCGCTGGATGGGCGCGAAGGCAGCTGGGGCGGCGCCCTGCGCGTCAACCGTGCGCGTGAGCAGCGCGATCGTGCGGACGGTGGTCGCGATCGTAAAGTCGTCCGCGAACAAGGCCTCAATAGGGATGGAGAGGAGAGGAGGACCACTGGTGGCGGGGGCTGGAGGAACCAGCAGCAATGAAGGATTTATCCTTGGTCTCCTCCATTTCAGCCATTTCTCACTCTGATGACCTTCGAACACGTGATGCAGCGCAGTGGCCGAGGTCGACATATGGCATGCCACGAGGCGGAGACAATTGCGTCCCTTTCATATGAAACGAAGGTTGAATTTCACGACACCGCTATACACACATACTTTTTCAAGGGAAAAAAGAGACAATAAAACACAAATTACCAGAAAGCCATTGAAACTCTGTTGACCTGAGCCTTATCTGATAATTTCGGATATCTTCATCTGGCCTCGATCTACTATTTCTAATACCTGAGGTATGTAGGTAGCCAAACGTCAAGCCACAGCTATGTGTACCGAAATGGGAGAATACAAGCCCTCTCCCATCAGGGAAGTATATCTGGTGTGCACAATGGTTGTTCCCACCGTCAAAATGCAGCCTCAAGCATTTTTTTAATACTAACGAATTCAACCAGCATCTCCTCTGACGATCTATTGCTTTTCGGTAAGTTTAACAGGGTATTCTGTGCTTTCAATACTGTCCGGGTAGACCAGTCCACCCTGTTTCCGCGCCTCGTCCATGACCTCCATGATAAGTGTACTTTCAGCCCAGCTCATGGTTTCGGATTCCAGCGCCCCTGCGAGAAGAGCTCGAGCCGCAGCATCGGCTTCATACTGCACAATACGAAATTAGTCTTCCATACAAAAATACCTACCTAGTTTAGCCGTTGCGTAAGAAAACGTACCATCATCCCATGTGCACCACCTTCAAACTCAAACTTTCGATCGACGACCTCCGGATACGGGGATTTCTTGATCAGCCTGTACCGTGTAGGTCTGTACAGTGGCCCAAATACCTGGATCTCGCCCTTTTCGCCCTGGATTCTCGCCGCTGGGACCTCGATGTCTCCAGCCTCCTGTGACTGGTTCCGGGCAGGGTCGTCGCTAATCCGAAGAGCAGTGGTCGCAACAGCGTGCGCCTTCCTTTTTCCCGTGGGCGTCGACTTGGGGAATTCCAGCAGGATCAGTGTCGACTCGTCGGCACCCGTGCGTGGTTCGGGCGTCATTGCCGTGCCGACGACTTTGGGCCGAGATTCACTCCGGCCGCGCAAATCAGCAGGGAGAGTGTGGTATAATGTCTGGAACACCCATGTTAGAGAGTATATGCCCAAGTCGAGTAAAGCGCCGCCCGCGAGGTCAAGGTTGATCATCCTGCTGCTGAGGTCAAAGTCATTCTCGGCGCCGATGCTCATGTCCGCATGCACGCGTAGGACCTCGCCGATGTCGCCGTCGATGATGTGTTTCCGCACTGCCTGGCTCAAGGGGAAGTAGCGTGTCCACACGGCTTCCATGAAGAAGATGTTCTTCTTCTTCGCGGTCTCGTAGAGGATCTTCGCCTGGGCGGCGTTGACTGTGAGTGCCTTCTCGCACAGGACGGGCTTGTTGTGTTTCAGGCACAGCATTGCATTCTGGTAGTGGTGCGAATGCGGGGTCGCGATGTAGATGATGTCCACGTGTGGATCTTTGGCCAGCTCTTCATAGGAGGCGTAGGGAGTTGCTTTGGACGATTGAGACGGGGCAACGACCTCTGAGATGAATTTCTCGGCGGAGGCTAAGGAAGACGACGACGCCACGGCGGCCACGGAGTGTTGGATGTCGTCGACGTTGCGGGTCTGGGGTGATATGAGCATGTCCTTTGTAAATGTCCGTGCTATCCCGCCAGTGGCTGAGGACATAGAGAGAAAGTGTCAATTGAGATATGCATATCGCGGTAGGGGATTGAGGTGGAGGTGGGCGAACATACCCATGATGCCCCAATGGATCACCTTTGGTGATGACATGGTGGGTGCGGTGGTGTGAAAATGAGATGCCAGATGAGGAGCTGTGAAGGGCAATCGCATTCTATGAGAAGAATTGGAAGGACAGTCAGGACAGGTCGCGTGAACCAACTTGGAATTTGTTGAAAGAATCTCAACTGCGACTCGAGAAATGATGACGAGCGTGGGGATGGATCAATTCCCCAACTCGGCGCCAGCAGGATGCGGGGCAGAAATGAGACACGCCCAGTGGTCAGTGGACAATTCAGGCTGATATTGTTTTTGTAACGGTGGTAATTATACCCGCCTCAGGTAGCAGTATAACTTTAGATGTCCGGGTGTCCAGGTGCGCGTGTGTTGGTGTATGTTACCTACCTACCTTAGGTACCTTGGGTGCATTATTAGCTGCCCAAGCCATACCTGATTCTTGGTACCCAGTTGAACTACCTTGGAATTCATCAAGCTCAAACCAGTAAGCCACCAGAATTGAAACGCTGCCTGTCTCTTGTAAGGGTAAATAAAGGGGATGGATAGGAGATAGAATATAGAAAATGGAAGGTGCAAGACTGATCATAGGGCTCAAAATTAACAGGTCGATCGTTCTGTATTTTGACTCGCACTCGCAACAACGTTGAAACGGTGCAAGCTATATATTCAAGTCAGGAACAACTTTTGACATGATTCTACTCACCAGAGCCCTAGAGTACCCGGGTACCTAGGTAACAGTACCAGTACCAGTACCAATTGGCGCCGAGAAACACCTCCCATACCTCCCATACCGACCTTAGGTGGAGGTAGATCTTGTACACGTTGGGCAGAGGCATCAAGCATCAAGCATCCGGCATCCAGCATGACTTCGCGTTGGTGATTACCTCCTCACCCATGTGACCCATGCGTTTTCGTCTTTTGTGGTTTTCGTTCTAACATGGCAATACCACCAGTATCCGATCTCAACCTGGATTCTAACCCCAAGGACAACCCCGATTCTTCGACCCCGATCATAGCCATCTGGGACTGCTTTGCCCATCTCGGAGGCTAATTAGTCGTCATTTTCTACCGCAGACCGATCTTGCTGAGCATGCTTCCTGATGATGAGGCGCCTTTTGCGTCCCCGAAAACTCCGAGAATGTTCTTCCACACTTGATCGGGAGCTTGGCTGGCGTCAATCCCGGACCAAATGCCTTTGCTCTTGTAATATCCGACGACGGGCGTGGTCTGTGCATGATAGGTGCCAAGTCTCTTCTTGAGAGTGTCGGCATTGTCGTCACTTCTCTGGATGAGTGGTTCTCCGGTAACGTCATCGGTCATTGGTGTCTTGGGGGGATTGAAGACTTTGTGGTATGACCGACCAGAGGCGGGATGGACTAGACGGCCAGTAATACGGGAAACCAACAGGCCGTCGTCGATCTGGAGCTCGACCGCGTGCTTAAGAGGCTTATTCTCGGCGTTCAACATAGAGTCAAGGCCTTCAGCCTGCGCAACGGTTCGTGGAAAGCCATCGAGGATAAATCTGGCAACTTGGTCAGCAACTTCGTAGGGGAATGAAGAAGAGCTTGGGACTTATGTCTCACCCATTGGCACATTCTCGGTTGGTGTCGAGCTCGTTCTTGATCATATTGATCATAATATCGTCGCTGACCAAACCACCCTGGTCCATGATCTTCTTAGCTTCCCTTCCTAAGGCTGTCTTTTTGGCAACTTGGGCTCGTAGCATGTCACCGGTGGCCTGACGCGGAGAGTATTAGCAAGGACGCAAGAGGAGATGGTGTGGACTGAGGCGGTACCAGATGGCAGACACAGTATTTGTCTTTAATTTTAGGAGCTTGAGTTCCCTTTCCTGCAACCGGGCAATCAGCAAACGCGTGTTTCTCTAGCTGTAGCTGGTGCGAACGTACCTGCACCTGGGGGCCCGATGAGGATCAAGCGCATAGATTCGGCAATGGTGGGTTTAGATTCTCCTGTTTCCAGCCTCTGTTCTAGTCGGCGGATTCGTTCTTCTAGGGCATGGTATTGGGTACGGAGCTCCTCGACCTTGTCGTCGGTGATGGGAGCCATTTTCTAGAGGGCTAAAGGGAGAAGGAGACCTGACCAAGGTCGTAGGGAAGCTCTAGGTGATCTAAGGAGGCTGAGGGAGAGGAAATGGAGGGGGAAGAAACGGCGGAAGAGAAGATTGAGTCGGTAGGAAGAGGTAGGAAAGATGTAAATGTCGGGAAATAATCAATAAACTGGATCTCAACTTGGATCTCGAAATGGATCTTGAAGCTTCCAGTTGAAGGTCTTAACCTGGTGCTACCCTCCGCTTCACCGAGGGAGCTTCATGAGAATTTCTACCGACGTGTCTGACAATAAATATCTGCTGGATACCACCAAAATCGGGCGACAATGTCTGGTCAGACATCACAATTTGTCTCAACGGAGCTTTCCTTCTGACGCCCCATCGGCTCGGCCTAACCAAGGGGGAGCCAAATCCATGCCCAGCGCCTAGAGCAAGAAGCCCACAAACAGCCCGAGGGGGATTTGCTAGGGGTTGCTTACCCCCGGACTGCCCACCGCCATTCTAACTTGGCGGGCCTCGTAGGTGCTGGGTGGGTGCCTGGGGGGTCCCAAGTGACGACCGTTGCAGGGTGCAGGATGAACGTTTTTCCACTTCCAGAATCAATCCAACAATTTCTTGACCTCGGCTGGCCTCACCAAGACCAGATCTTCACCTCCGGTTTGTTCCTCTTGCTTGGCCTGGGGATTCGGGACAGAGGAAACACACTGTGGACTCTTACTGAGTACTCCGTGCTATCCAGGGGTAGTATCGGCCGAGCATATCCCGCCCAAGACGTCTGATGTCATAACAACGCGACACGACACCACCCGAGCTCTTTAGGAAAACACACGCAGACAGTCTGATGATGAACTAGTCAAGGACTACTATTTCTCTTCGACACGGCCACCGGCTACCTCTACCCAGGTATAAGTACCTAATTGAATGGGCAAATACCTCAAATACCTCAACCAGTCAGTGCTAGGAGTGCTGCTGGGCAAATGCCCCCCAGCACGTTCATCCACTGCTGCGCTTGAGACATTGGTGTTGACCCATCAACTCCACTCTCCTTTTCTTCCTAGAATCAGACCTTCTCATCCTGTACCTCGATCTGCTCAACTTCAACCTCTTCAGGCTTTTCAACGATACCACGCCCGTCCGAGGTCATATGCAAAGCCACTTCATCTCCAAACAATGCACCCATTTCCTCAATAGGTAGGCCTCTTGTCTCGGGAACATAGAAGTATGCGATGATCCCACATACAATACTGAGCCCCATGTATATCAAGTACATTCCCCATTTACTACACCAGCCACAATCAGATTAGCTTCAAACATCTTCACACTTTTAGAAATGGACCCTTACATGTCACGGAACGCCCGTGGGCCTGGTGTTGAGAACGTGATGAATCCAACAAAGTATGAGAACATGCTCAGCCCAATTCCTTTGGCTCTAAGATTCGTCGGGAAGATTTCAGCACACCAAACGAACGATGGGGCATCAATAAATTGATATAGCACGATAAACTATCGTCGTCCCTGTATCAGCAAAGCCTCGCCATTTAGAAGCCTCCTCTGCTTACCAGAAATATAAAAGCAACCGCTGCACCATTGCCAGCCTTGTTCCCAGTTCCCAGGTATTGCCGTTGGAGCAGCCCTTCTATGAGAAGGTTGACCGCTAAGATAGGAAATCCTAGAACTTTAATCAGGGCGCCACCGTTAGCCACATTCTGAAAGCTGCAAAGCTCAACGCGAATGTAGAAAGAAACAGACTCACTGAATAACTGTCGTCGACCATATCTGTCCATGACGAAGCATGCAAAGAACGCTGCTGCAGTTCCGATCACGGCATACACCGCTATGAACTCCCCGTCAGCCTCTTTCGATGACAAATCTCCAAGCCTGGTTGGACTCACCATAGACGAGTATCGGCATCACTCCTGTGAGTCCCAGTTCACCAAATATGAGCACCAGATAGTTTGCAATCCCGTTGACCTGCGCGACTCGTCAGCATTGCTGTCATAGCTCACCATGAAGCTGACACTGACCCCTGTTGCTTGGGAGGCAAACCTGATTTAATTAGCAACCAGACTCTAACGCTTTCATAGTCTCGCAACCTACATAATGAAGATAACAAGCAATGACCGCCTCCGCCACGAAGGTTTGGTAAACATTCGAACGTATGACGATTTTTGTTCCTTGTCAATCATCACCTGAGCCTTGATCTGCATGAACTCGGCATGTGCTGCCGAGTTGACTGGATCTTTCTTATCATTGTGCAGACGCTCAAGAACTTTGAGAGCCTCATCATTCTTCCCAACCCAACATAGATACCTGGGAGATTCTATGATTGAACCCCTCAGTCAGTTTTCATAGTTCTGTAACATTTGGAACGAGCTCACTCACCAGGCACAAATGAAAGCCCGACTAAGAGTCCCAATGGCCCGACTGTTGCGAGCGCCAAGGGAAGACGCCATTGCATTGACAAGTTGGTTGAGTAATATGCTCCTACCGATACCCAAGCGACCCTGCAATTTTCAGCCAACCGATCGCATCACGGACCATTTGGGACCATTTTTACTCACACCACATATCCCATACCGAACCCCATCACTGTCATCCCCGATACCAAGCCTCTGCAGTGTGCAGGAGACACTTCGGTGAGGTATAAAGGCACGAGACAGATGAGCATGCCCAGACCGAATCCATGGAGAATGCGGACCGTAAGCAGCATCGCGAGATATGGAGAACCTGCTGTCCATCCTGCCCCGACAAGGGAGAGGAGTGCTGATGAAGCCAATGCTTTCTTCCTTCCCATCCAGTCTGCCAACGGTGCTTGCGCTAAAGCACCAAAGGCAGCCCCCGCCGCGAAGAGTGCGTTGACGGCTCCAAGGACACTAAGTTTGCGCTATTAGCTTCATCTCCCATCACCATATGGTCAAGGGTATGATGTCTCACTTCGCGGTGTACTTGCTTGTGGCTAATCTCCAAGTCAGCATTTGAAGGAAGACGTTCGATGAGAGCACCCTAAACTTACGGTCAAGGTTCAAGTCGACATAAAATCCTGGCTGTCCAATGCTGGTGATGAAAACACCAAAGCCATATCCATATCCAAAGGTACCAATGGCAACAATGACACCAATCAGCACGTTATAGGTGGTAAGTTGAGGCATGTTGACGAGTATGTACTCCAAGAGTAAGCACCCAAGAACTTGATACGATCTACATGCTCTTTCTACATGCACCCAGGGCCAGCCCTAAACACATATATACACGTCGATAGAAGCGGACAATAACCGGCGGCCGAGGCTTTTCGACATCTGAGATAGAACCAGAACCAACTACTATTCCTCACAATACCCAGAAATGTAAAGAGCTCGGTTCTTCCTGCCATAGGCTAACGGGGTACCCCATGGGGAAGCCAACACCTCCTCCAAGGGAAGGAATGCAAGGGCCAAGACAAATAAAGTTCCGAATTCAGAGGAGAACGCATGTGACTGGGACTATTTTCTACGCGTTCCCAAGTTACTGGAATACCTCCTGAATGTTGACTGGCCTATACCATCGACCATGTGCAAGGTGTGGATGTGTGGATGTGTAGACCGAAAGCAAGGCTGGACAGGTGGGGCTTTCTGACAAAATACCTTTCAGGGTTAGTGCGCCACTGGCCATTGGTAGCCAGACGCTGGTCAGTTTGTCAAGACTTTGGAACCATGAGCACGACCTTGTGCAAAGGGCCCCTCTGGTTTTGCTTACATAGGGTCGTGCGAGTACAATGACGGACAGTTCTAACTTCTACTCCAAAAGGTTTGATGAGCAACTGTTGACTGGGGGCTAGACTACACAGGGCACGTAACCTGACCACGATACTCCGTCAAGATTCCCGACCCCTGAGCCCCTAGCGAAAAAGATATCCCCATTTACTCGCAAACTCCTCACCCAGCACCCAACTCCTAGGATCCCACGAGGGTGCCGACGGCTTCAGCGAGAGACTCGCCGTATTAAACAAATCGCCACAGAACTCATCCAGGTCGAGTAGGGTATACAACAGAATCATGTTATCCCGCAGTCTCACGAAAGGAAACCGGTCGATCCAGCGCCGGTGAGGCACGACCAGCTGCAAAGGCGTAGGCCTTAGCGTCTCCGGTAGCGACTCGTATGATGCCGGGGATACTGAATCGTAAATGCAGTCGGCGCACGACGTGCCCATCATGAGTCCGTGTTTCGTCAGAGCCGCGTAGATCGACCACGCGGGCCAGCGTAGGAACCAATGGTCTATGCCTACTGAGGGTGCACGGGTGCGGGCGCCCGAGGCTCTCCATGCGATTACTTTCGCGGTGGCCCGTAGCCCGGTCACGATCAAATGCGATCTGTCTGCTATTTGGATGAGTTCATGATGGTGATCACTGTTTGTGGACGAGTCTGTCGTAGGCGTAGCCGTAAAAGGAGAATCTGATTCGCCAGGTGGCGTGGTGTCGTCTGATGGTACGCTGAGGGGGCTATCCTGACTCCTAGTAGATTTATCTCCAGTGCTTGTGTTGGCCACAGATGATGAAACCATACGGCCGCCTGTTCATTGAGATCCCGTCAGCAATGTCTGAGAAAATAGATGTCCCCATTCCCAAAGCCTCAACGCACAGAATTAGTCAGACATGGCGGCAGGCACTTACGTCTCGCTCTCTGAGCTAGTCGATCTTGAATGCGTTTCCGCTCTTTCGGGTCTTGAACCCCATACCAGTTGTCATGCCGTGCATCGACTGGCGGCCGGCCACGCTTGCGCTTAACAGTGGTGGTCGTCGCTTCAGGCATCTTGCAGTTCATTTCCTAACCGCCAACGTGCCCGAGCAGCACAGCGCAATCTAACTGCTGATTCAGTATCTGATGGGTTTGTGTTAATAACTACGTCCTGAAATTGTCGTGAAGCCGCTCAATGAGATGGATGCAGGGGTGTGGAATTTGTCAGAAACTAGAGCGACGAGGAAGCTGGAAGGCCAGCTGAGAGGAAACCTTGAAAGGGTTTCGTTTCGACGGTAAGGTCTGACGGTATTGTTCGGTATTACTGTACGGTACCACACCGGTGAAACTTTGTATTCGTGGGGAAGGCTCGCAGCCCCTTTACGGTGAAAAATCATTCCACGACACCTCGACAGACCGAGGACCTAGACATTCAGTTTTGAGATGAAGTCTTCGGTGAGGAGAATAATCTTATCTAGACTTGTACTGCTGACACACTCGACGTTACGCATCCTTGATCAAATGGCCCTCCCCTAGCAACGATTCAAGGTACCACTCCTCGAACTATCTCCTTCAAATCCTCAGTGGGCAGACCCAACAGCGCATTATCCGCCTGGACGTCATTGACATAGTCAGCTCCCTTGCCCTCTCGAAAGAAATACGACAGGATCAATGGCACGATTCCTGCCCTGTTGCCACCCTCGAGCAGCTTTCTACCAGCCGAGATCTCCTTCTCCCACTCCAAATGCTCAACACTCCATTTCGATCCCGTGAGCGCCTCCATCGCGGCCAAGATTTCGTTCTGCGTCGTCCTCACAGAGTAGATGTAGATGAACCGATTCTTGACGTCTTCAGGCTTGCGCAGAAGTCTCGCGACGGCCAGCCCGATCTGGGGCACCGTCGTCCCCGTCCATGCCTCATCTCCCGTACCATATATCTTAGCCCGCCGTGCTGTGACGTCGAATCCGAGGAATCCATTACCTAGGCCCCTGGATATCACTGTCACTTAAAGCTCCTCTTAGGATAGGAATCGGCACCCGTCACTCACCAATCGACAAACGGCCCCGTAGCAACCGCCGTCCAGCTCAATCCCTTCGCCTCAGCCTTCCTCAGATGATCAAGCACCACATCCTTTCCCCCGTGCGACGGCAGCTCCTCGCCGTGCTGCATATCGCCCGTAACTTCTTTGTTTCCACCAAACTCAGCGGGTATGAACACCTTGACGCCCGCATCGACCGCGCATTCAATGAACTTCAACTGCTCCGGGATGTTCTTCAAGCTTATCACGCAGATAACCGCGTCCTGGCCCGCGAACGCGTCGCGGAGCTGTGGTACCGGGTACGAGTCGTCGACTTTGAATACGCGGATAGATGCTGGGTACGCCGTGGATGTGGAGCTCTGCCGTGCTAGAACAGAGACTGTGAAGGTTGGGTCTGCTTGAAGGGCGCTGAGCACTGCTGGGCCCAGGTTGCCGCCTCCCTTGGTTGGCTGCGTGTTAGTAGTAGTCGGGGATAGGAGGGAGCGATGGGTCGAAGCCTACCCCTATCACCAGAACCTTCTTGATCGTTGCGTCTGCCATTTTCTGGTATTTCATAAGATTTCTGGATCGTAGGATGCCAAGATAGTTTGCTGAAAGCGGCTATAATGATGGACAGTGAAGTAGATAATCACAATTAGCTAGGAACAGTGCCAACATATCACACATTGTATCTGCATAATGGGTCCAGCGAAAAATCGAAACACGTCATGCACCTGAACATAACAACATTTCAAGGAGGAGCTGATAAATACACATTACCAACAATCAGGCCCGCTTTCCAGGATAGAATAAGCTTAAAAGTAAATTGCCGAGGCTCGTAGACCTTTACTCACTGGTATCTGGTGTATTCTGAGGGCATGCTTAAGGCATCTACATATGTCAGACTAACTCGAACTCCCCCACCACCTGTAGGGTTATTCTATTGTAGCCGAAGCTTACCCATATTAAATACTAGACGACCCCTGGGCCCCTTATGCAAATGCTGATACTCCAAATTGGGTCATGTACTCCAGTCCGGCTGATACCGCACGCACAGCATGTTGAATTGTTAAGCTGGGTTTGAGGCCGTTCTTATGAAATGGATTCCTGGCTTTGAAATCTGAAACCTGTAGTGGATAATGGATATTTGTCAATTTGGCGATCAGGCGGCCTTTAGTTAGGTCGTTACAGGGTAAAGCAGCTCGTACAATGAGAAAAACGGAATGAATCGGCTTTCTCCTTCCCTGCCAGCCAGGGGATTGAATATAAATATATCTATCACAAGTGAAGCGAGGTTAGAAATGGTTGATGTTCGTGACCATCCAACAAAGTTATCCCCAAATCACAGGATGTGAAGCCCGATCACCATAATCGACAACGGCTTCAAAATTCGGCCAGCCTAGGACCATGGTACGATTTCCCTGCATAGATCACCCAATTGATAGCAGCGAAAATGGCCATCACGCCAATAACTGCTGACGTATAATCTATGCCATTTATCAGCAATCGTTCGTCAATGCAAAAATGAGACTCAAAGGTTTCAAAACACTTACTCATATTTGACCCGGTTACTGGTAGGATGACGGGGAAATCATAGAAGATCAACACAACAATCGCAAACGCAACTGTGAAGAAATTAACCATCCACCCAAAGGGAGCCCAGAGCCGGAATGGTCGATGTGCGGGCAGGAAATGGGATGACCTCTTTCGATACATGAGCAACGCAGCTGGTATAGCGTATGTGGCCTGTTGCAAGACGAGACCGGTCCCGATGAAGGCATTGAACGCCGTTGACGAGCCCAAGAATATGCAGCCGATGATGAACACAACAGTGTTATTGGCGATAAGTGCCCAGACTGGAACGCCTAGGGATGAGTGGATGTTGCCGATCCACGGGGATCCAATGAGTGCGTTGTCTCTCGCGAAGGACCATGTCAAACGCGATGCGGTCTGCTGGACAGCGATGAGAGCGACAACGGCGGCTGTGAGGAGTATGCACATGAAGACTGTTGCTGCAGCGCTAGAGCGGGTGGCTTGGTACCAAATTTCGTAGATGGGGACACTAATGGCATCTGGTCAGATAACGGCAAAGATAACGGCTGATAGATTACTCACCCTGTAGCAGTCCCAACGACGGCGTCAAAGTCTTGAATGCAGTATGTCATGGCCACAGCAAAGGTGAAGCTCGTGATGAAGCCGATCGTAAGCGTACTTATCATCGCCCTAGGTACGACTCTGCCCGGGTTCTTGCACTCCTCGGCCAAGTGAATTGCTCCGTCGATTCCGGCATACATGTAGTTCGGGGAGATCAAGCCGGTGAGGAAGCCGATCCCGTCGGTCCAGCCATTCTCATTGACGAAGTTTGTCCAGACAAGTTCGCTGCTCTGCTTAGTTGACGATCGAGCAAGGCAAGTCACGATGATGGTGAAGAAGCCCGACAGAGTAATCACGACTAGAAGGAGACACGTCAGCCAATTCGATATCCAGGAAACGACCCTGAACAGCACTTACAGGAGACATCATTGACCCACATCGTCTTCTTCAAAGTGAAGATATTGTGAACACAGGTTACGAAGTTGACTGCTTGGTACAACAGGAAATAATGCCATGTCTTTGGAACGTAATCTGGTTGGTGAAATATCACCATAGCAAGGATGACCTGAGGAATGATGATGGCAATTCCTGCAGTCGTTGATATCCAGGCATATACATTGGTTATTCCGCAGATGTAACTCTGTAAAGTGTCAATTACCTGTTCAATAGGTATAGGGGCCAGCGAAAGAGAGTATAGCTTACCAGCACACGCGACGGCTTAGCGGGAGTCAGGATCGATGTCCAGTGATACCTAGAGCAACCACGTCAGCTGGAATTTTCGAAAAAAACTGTGGACTTCAGGACTCACTGCCCGCCTGCCGTTGGATAAACCGAAGCAAGTTCGGCCATTGTCAAGCCACTGCAACCTACCATGAGGAAGCAGACGACAACGCCATATATAAGTGTGACGGAGCCACCTTGGGCGATCGTCAATGCCAAGGTAGCAGCGACACCCGCCCAGCTATTGCAGATGTTCCAGCCCACGCAGATGATGTCGATTGGCCCAATATCTCTCTCCGTCTCTTGAGCGAGGCCGAGAGTTTCAAGCTCCACTGTCCGCAGTGTGCCCTCATCATGACGATGGTCTGGGAGGAGGTATGAATGTTAGCCTTAGCGACGAGACAGCAACGAACTTGATGATGTGGCAGATGAGGGGCAGGATACAAGAAGGAAACACTTGTCCTACCTTGTTTGAAATCGTCGCGGTGTCCCTCACTCATGGAGTCCGCAGTGTGTTTGAGGTCTTGAGCATCCATTGTGCTACTGATTGTGTCCACGCTGGGCATGCAGAGATAATAGTCAGGAACAGAGGAACAGAAGAACGGTGAGTCCAGAACCATCTAGGCTGTGCAGCGAGCTTTAATAGATGTTCCCCCGGACCCCGTCCCCGTCCCCACGCAACAACGATAGACGAGGTATACGAGATCCGGGGTATCGTTGAGATGGCTTCCAAGACTTGAACGTCCGAAAAGAGAAGGTTAGATGAGTTGCCTAACCAGTTGTGGCTTAGACGCTCTCTGCCGAAACCTTGATGTCCGAATGAGGAAACCCGGATGCAAATGCTTGGGTTCCTCCATGCCCTGGCATTTTAACGAGGGGAACAGCAGCTGGAAGAGCTTCATCACTGGCCGATCCCTATCTCTCCTTCCTAAGTCATTTCCAAAAAGAAACATGATGCATATTCCGCGCTCTAGCGCAATTGAGAATTCTGAAAGTATTTAGCCATCGTTCGTGGACATCTTTTTCCATCCTGTATCCTTCGGCTCGTGTGAGAACAAAAGGTTTGAAGCTACATACCTGGAAAAGTCACCGCAGGGCATCAATTCGCAAGAATGAAAGTCTCACGCGAAGGTTGGCAATGGACCCCCAGCTCCGGGCTGAAGGCCGGATTACCTTCCATAGGGGTTATTGAGCCTGCTCAGAATTTCCAATCTGTCAATGAGACTCTTGATGTGATTGTGATCGGCGCCGGATACACCGGACTTACCGCTGCAAGAGACACATCTACAAATGGTTCGTACCCCAATGATGAAGCTAGTGCGGCTCACCATTGCATCCTCTTTGCTAATACCAGTTGTAGGGTTGAAGACATTGCTCGTAGAGGGGCGCGACAGAATCGGGGGGCGAACTTGGTCGTCGAACATCGATGGCTACCCATACGAGATGGGAGGAACCTGGGTCCATTGGTTCCAACCTCATGTATATCGTGAACTATCACGATATGGGCTCAAGGAGGAGCTAGTCCATTCCACAGACTTTACCCATAAACGTAACCTTTTTAGCTTCGAAACCAGAACCGGCCGGCGAGAAATGAGCCACGAGGAAGAGGTATGCCTATCTCAGAAATCTCCCACCTGTAGTAGCTGACAAATTCAGGATGAATTGTTCTCACGAGCGATCGAGAAGTTTGTCAATGTTGATGGCAACCTCGGTCGTACTGTCATGCCATTTCCCTTCAATGCCTACTGGAACAAAGATGTCCTTCAATATTCCGACCTCTCAGTGGCAGATCGTATAGCACAGATTAGTCATGAACTTTCCAGTGATGAGCAACATGCGATTGAGGCATTTGTGCTTCTTTGTAGCGGAGGAACACGCGACAACTCAGCGTTCCTCGACTTCCTCCGCTGGTGGGCGGCTGGGAATTATAACTACAAAACGTTGTTAGACACGATCATCATCTTCAAGCTGAAATGCGGTCAGTCTGGCTTTGCTATCAAGTTCTTCGAGGAAGCATTTGCAACCGGAAATTTATCCTACTCTTTCAACAAAACGGTGTCTCAAGTGGATTTTTCCAAGGGAATAGTCCAGGTGCAAACTGCAGATGGGAAGAAATTCCAGGCCAAGCGACTTATCTGTACTGTGCCATTGAACGTACTGAGTAAAGTTCAGTTTACTCCGGCACTGGACCAGGCCAAGCAAGAAGCCGCCAGACTCAAGCATGTCAATCAATGTGTCAAAGTCCACGCCGAGATCAAGGACCCAGAGATGAGGTCTTGGAGCGGAGTTACTTATCCAGACAATGAGCTTGTAATCGGGTTAGCGGATGGGAGAACACCAGCTGGAAAGACACACTGTGTATTCTTTGGATGCAATGCAAACCTTCATGGTGACGAGGACGTTGCGAAAACGTTGAAAGCCGTGAAAAGATTTGCACCCATGGATGTTGATCGTTTGGTGAGGAAATGCTCCAGCCTCGAAAGAGGATGTCATACCTTGATAACATCGCTGACCAATATACTGCGCAGGTCTTCCATAACTGGGCCAAAGACGAGCTTGCTGAAGGGGCATGGTAAGTTGATCCCTTGGGGACGTGTCAAGAGCATTTTTCTAACAGATATAGGGTCTGGTATCGCCCCGGTATGGAGTTGAAGTATCTGGAAGCGCTGAGAAAGAGACAAGGGCCAGTACTCTTTGCGAACTCAGATTGGGCTTCCGGGGGCTGGAGGAGCTTCATTGATGGGGCAATTCAATCAGGAACTGAGGCGGCAAAGCTGGTTCGCGATGAGCTGACGTCCGCTGGATCGAGAAGTAGTCGGCTTTAGGACACTGTGAAACTTGGATAGTAAAATGAAATTGCTTTGTTAGACTGCAGGTTTCGGTAGGCACCAAAATAGAAAGTTAGCCGAGCAGTGAACCACAACCTTGTAAATCGTCCAAGTTCCACAAACCTCTTCTCAACCTCAACCTTCAATAGGTGTTTGATAATCCTCCTCCCATCATACCTGGGATTGTAACTACCTGGACCCCCGCCTGTGAGCTCAGACCCGTTCTCATCATTGGTAAAATGGCGTATCGCCCTCCTTAAAACATGCCAAAAGGCCCTGCCAATGGTAAGATCTCGCCACCATTCATTGCCCTAGAGACAATTGATCTCACAGCGTCAAGGATGCCATAATTGCTCGCAACGTCGGATTAAATGTGATTTGACCCGCCCACAGTGCAATAAGTGCTTGCGAAAAGGCCTTGAATGTCCAGGATATGGCATTCGCTATCGCTTTAATGCTGGTATCGCATCGCGGGGCAAATTAAGAGGCCGCACAATCCCTGTCGAAACTCCTCTCACAAATCCGGCACAGCATGAACAATCGAATTTGACAGCACCGTCATTACTGTGGCCAGATGGCTCAGTCACACGAATAGAGACCGACGCACAAAGCCATGAACGTGAACCTATCACTTCATGCCAAAGTTCATCCCCTCCCGACGCCAGCCTTCTTGATTTTTGGAGCGCACCCAAACCATCGGGTGATTTCGAGTTAAGCCTTGGCGATGATTTTGTTGCGGGCCAGGACAGCATTCTTAACTCCCCTCAAGACATCCAGGACCATCCTCTTGGGGAACCCATCCCAGAGACCTGCGAAACATGTTTGTTAGTACACGTGCCTGGTTCATGTTGTTTCGAAATCCCGACTTCGCTCCAAGTGGTGGCCCCCCAATCCCGAGAGCTTTTTGCACATTTCTCCTCTTCGGTGGCTCCGGTGATGGTCGTGCTAGATGGAAAATTCAACGGTTACCGAGATCTGATCCTTCCCCTCGCATGTGAGGATGACCTTGTGAAGGGGGCTGTCTCTGTCGTTTCGATGTACCACTTAGCGCCTGAACGACCAGAGATGCAATTTCATGCGGACTCTGGGCTCCAATCGATCATCCGAAAACTTCTTGAACGTACCTCGCAGCTGGAGAATGCCCTTGACCTATCGGCCTGGGCGACGATCATTGTTCTGCTTGTTGGCGAAACCATTACCGGCGGTAGTAATCTCCCGTTCCTGTTCAGAATCCTCCAGCACCTATCAGAAGCCAACACGAAACTTGGTCAAGAAAGCGTGATGCATTCGTTTCTGCAAGAACAGACGCGCATGATGACACTGTTTGCGCAACCGCTGCTTGGTGAGACTGCGGGGACCACAACTCTGCGGACACCTCTCGAGGTGTATTTCGACTTCATCTCGAATGCAGCCATCTTCCACCCTGGATTGGCCCCGCAAATAGGCCTATACAAGACTGCGATCCGGCAGGCTTGCAGTATATACCTAAGGCGTGTCACACAGAACCCCCCACCGTCCGAGAGCAGTGTGAATCTGGAGGCGTTAAAAGTCCTCTGCGAGAGGATTCATCCAAACACCCCAGGCCACCATACATTGGTGTGGGTATATTTCGTCGCGGCGGCGGAGAGTGTCACACTCGCACATCGGGAATTTTTCACCATGCGCTTGCAGGAGGTCTTCTCTCGCACACGCTTCCATAATATTCCAACGGCATTGGCTGCATTGCAGAAACTGTGGAAAGTACAAGCCGAGAGAAGGTGGACTGAAGTCTTACCGGAGATAATGCCTGTGTTCATCATATGAAGTAGCAGCAACTTGCTCAGGAGCACCTCGAGGCTTGACGGTGGGTGGCTGTCTTTCCAACTTGAGTAGATCGCATTGTCGCATATCCGGCGACCTGTTGATTGACAGTTGTCATATTTAGGCCTCGCAAGAGAATCGAAGAATGACTTGGCTAATCATAAGATTTCCTCCCACCATCATAGTGCTAGATGTCCGCGATTTTGGCCAAATATCGCAGAGGCGTAATGACATGTAATGGAGGATGTGGTACGAATAGATTACCACTAAGCCCGAGATTTGGCGCTAATTTCTGAACAAACAGGGATCATTGAGGAGGCAAGTTGGGGTCGTTCTGACTAATATTACATACGCCTTAAATTGATTCAGAGCTGGGCACGTCACTACAAAGATTGTGGCATCAAGCTGGGCATTATCCGTGCACAGAGCAAATTGTGCGAAGGCCATACCACGATATGAGAGCTATATGTCCACTCATTATTAATGCTCTGGAGTTGGCTAGACTAGCAATATGTGAGAAGATGGCCCCCTCCCCAAACCCGATGCACATTCCATACATCAGATCCCATCCGCCGGCTTTCCCGGTCCGTGGACACCGCCGGAGGATCGCACTGCAGGCACTGAAGGGTGGGTTAAACAATGTGTATTTCTTCATGGGAATGTTAGACAATTAATCAGTTCCACGAGGCTGACTGGGTAGCCTTCTATGGCTCTTGATACGAAATTTGACCTTTTTCATACCAACGAGTCGAGACCCTAGGCCCGACATCCAGATATCGCGACCACCATGGCAGCAGAAATTGATCAGATCCTGGCGAGATATACTTCCAAAGCCAAAGAAGATGGCTCCTTGCAAGGCATTGCATTCGTGGTTAGGGGGAGAGGAGGTGCGTTTATCTCGTTTTAAGCCCTCTCCGCATAACATGTAGGAGCTAAATGCGGAGAGTGAATAGGCAAGGTGGTTTATTCTGGCTCAGCTGGAAAGTTGAATTACGAGTCTGAGGCTCCATACACGGAGGATTCCGTCTCGTTCATCGCGTCAATGACGAAGCTGATCACCTCTATCGCCGCGCTTCAGGTCGTCGAAAAGGGCCTCGTGGGATTAGATGATAATCTCAACATGATTTTACCAGAGTTCAAGGACCTGAAGCTATTAACTGGCCTCGATGACTTGGGGAAGCCGACTTTTGGCAAGATTGCGAAAACCGTCACTTTGCGGTGTGTTTGCCCATCCAGCCGTATTTGGGAGACTTGCACCTAAAGCCAGTTCATGCAGGCAGCTCTTGACACACTCAAGTGGCTTTGGCTATGCGATGTTTGATCCGGACCTTATTAGATATAACGAATCACAGGGAATCAAACCAGATTCAACACCGACCAAATTCGAAGCATACAAGCTTCCTCTTAAATTCCAACCTGGCGAAGGATGGGTGTATGGCGTCTCGATCGACTGGGCGGGAAGGGTCGTCGAGGTTTTGACTGGTCTCTCGCTGGAGGATTACTTCCAACGGAACATCCTCCAACCGCTAGGCATGAAATCAACGACCTTTCGCATCGGAGCCAACCCGGAGCTTCAATCACGGCGAGCTACTCTTTCAATCAGGGCGGGGCCACGAGGTCCTTTAGCTGCTACTGGTCATATCCAACCGGATATCCCACCATTCGATGGTGGCGGTCAGGGATTGCACTCGACAGCTGCAGATTACGCCAAAGTGTTGGGCGCTCTTCTCGATGGTGGCAGAGGCATCTTGAAAGAATCGACCATTCGTGATATGGCGCAACCTCAATTCCCCGATTCAAAAGCCCTGGAAGCACACATCTTTGGCGAACATCACCTTACCTTTGCTCCAGAGTACCCTTTTGGCCTCCGCATCAACCATGGACTGGTGGGCTTGGTCAATTTGGAGGATATCCCGGGCAAACGCCAAGCTGGAAGCCTTACCTGGAGTGGAGTGACAAATCCCCGTTGGGTAAGTGATGTCCTGAGGGCTGACTGGAAGAATGGCCAAAAGAGCATACCGGCTGACATATGTCCAGTGGTTCGATCCCAAATCTGGTTTGGCAGCGGCGCTTTTTGTTCAGCTATTGCCTCCGGGGGATGTTGTCGTGGCGGAGCTTCTTGATGAACTTGAAAGAGCGGTATATAAGAGCTTTGCGGAGGCGAGAGCGTGAGAATACTGGTTGGAGTACCTATTGTATCTTGTGGTTTTCAGCACGGTTAGATACACTATTCCGGTAGACCATTTTCAGTGTAATACTCTCCCTCAATTCTAGTATCGATCCTTATGCCCCGGAAGGAATTACTGTACTGGAATCTCGATTTCTAAGTAATAGGGTTAGCGCTACTACATACAAACTAAAGTTGTAATTTGAAAGACTACGTATCTGAGTATCTCAGTAGGAATCAAGCATCTAAAGTTTGAGTGACGCTTACTAGTAGACCCCGAGGCCATGGAGTACACTATACCGCTTTAAGACAGTGGACCTTATGTGCGCTAGCCTCATTGAGTACGGCCGCGCACGTGGAAGTGAAGACGGCGAATTAGTTATTCCACTAACTCCGTGAAGCAGCGTCCTCATATCCCCAGCAATGCAGCGTGCGTTGAATCGTATCCTCATTCTCTCTTGGGACAGCACATCGAAATCGTCGCAATGAGTCTACAATCAGGCGCAAGGCCTGTTATGATAGTCTTCGACACTAAGTCCCGGTCTCGCCAGAAGCGTCGTTCAAAATTGCGAAAGCCGATGACGACGTCAGCTCCACAACGATTTGCTTTCATCTCTGTCTCACACCCACAGAATCAAGACGAAGACTGCCGCAGGCTGATCAAAACCCACGTAATGCAACACGTCCAACGACAAGCCGAGGCGATTCGAGCAAAAAGCGCGGCAGAGGTCGCGATTGAAGTTTCGACGCTGGAAGATCAGTCGTTCAGCGAGCTCCACGTCTGTCGGGAAGGCGGTCGGATAAGCGATCCACCAAGAGCGCTGCTCGCGAATGTCATAGACTTTCCCATTCAGATGCGGCCCTATATGCTGCAGTTGTTACATAAATGTGGGCACAATGAAACTTTCTACGATAAGTCTGTTGCTTCAGCAATGCTAATGTCGCTGTCAATTGGCCAGACGCAATATTGATGCGCTCTACCAGGGCTGAAGTGACTGAGTCCGCCTGGTTTTCTCTAATCGTGACTGACGCTGCCCTTTTGCACGCCGTTCTATGTACCTCAGCCGCCTGTATCGCGCTCAACTCAGATGCCCAATCGACGAATGCGTTTATACAGAGGAAACACATGCTCGAATCAGTCAGACTTATCAATGCCCGATTATCCGGGGTCGAAGCCATTTCAGATACTACGATAATAACAGTCTTGTTCATGGCAAAGTCCGAGGCAAATTCTCCATCTGAAAAGTCATGAAGGACTGAGCTAACGTCTTCACGGTCTAGTGCTTTCATGGGAATTACAGCACTTGGCGTGTTCACATGAAAGGAGTGAGAAGAATGGTCGAACTCAGAGGAGGTATAGGTATGCTACCAAGGCTGATACAACAAAAGATCTACAAGTGAGCGTCCATCCCATCAAGATGCAGCTTACACTTATTGATCCATCATTCCAGCCTGGACCTAGTCGGCTGCGTCGAGAATGGTACCATGCCGTCCTTCCCAATCTTCGACACTTACGAGCCCTTGCCCTCGCCCAGTATAACAACCATTCCACCTAATGTGAACGCTCTTGCGAAGATATATGAGACTCCCCAAGGATTCTTAAATCTTCTCGGGAAGATCTCAGCCTCCAATGTTTCCCCGGACGCGGCTTTTGAAGAAACTCCACATCTTTTATACCAGATATTATCCTTCTATTACCGAACTTGGATTGTAATTCCTGACATCTCTGTTCTCGGAGAAACATCCCATCATCATCATCACCATCATCTTCTACGAACACAGCGACAGGTGGTTGAGGGGTCACTCCTCCTTGGAGCATTCTTCTATCTCTCTCTTCCTCATATTCCCGCAGTGATGCCTCTCACCCGCCCTATCAACTACGAGCATCTTCTGCATCACTTGGCGAACTATGTGGATCTACTCTTCGAACATTACCCACGTCCTGAGCATTCAACCTTACTCTTGTGGCTCCTCTTTCTGGGAGATATATTTTCTTCCTCTTCTCAAGCAGCCGCTTCAAAATTTCGCATGAGATTGCGAGTGATCATAACAGAAATGTGTATATCAAACTGGGAAGATATGAGGTCAACTCTGAATGCACTCTGGTGGATTGAAACTGTGTATGACGACCCTTATCGCCAGGTATGGGAGATGACCTTAATGTATCCCTAGAATTGCAATTCTGGCATAGCTGGCCGAGAGTTCCCGATCGGTGCCTAGTTGTTCTATTATCCTGCATACTTACTGACCCCACATGTGGACAAATACTCTACTTCGAGGCGGCAGACTAGCTTCTTTCCTCAAGTGGTGATCTACAAAATGTCTTCCAGGTGAGAACTATCATGCGTCCAAGCCTACAAATCAATTACACAATCCGAAAAGATACTCGCCCCACGCCAGACAATGGTTACATCTATACCAGAGATAACAAGCAAAATCTAGCGAGGCCTTGCCTCTGAAAACTTCTTGGAGACGAGGGGAACCATATCGCGCATTGAAGAGGTGATGTATGGAATTTCATGCTTCAATGGAGAGCAAAGTTTCAAGTGAAGTCTGTACGCAACGAAAACCTATAATCTAGCTTCAGGAGTAAAGCTGGCCAGCTCATCAGCTGTCCACACCCAAAGCTTATTGCCTAGCTTTGCATCATTCGAAAGCGCCGATCCCAGACCCCCTACACCAACTGGTTCATAGTATTCCCCACTTTGAGCGTCACGGCTCGTCGCTGCCCACAGCTGGTTCAAGACGCCCTTCTCGACCGCGACACCTTGCCATAACGCCACAATCGGCATTACGAGCCGTGCTAGCAGAAAGCTTTCTTTCATGGTCGTGCTTAAGCCGGTGTTGACCATTCCTGGGTGGACGGCTACAGCCTTGATGCTTGAATATCTTTGCGCCAGCTGCTTCGAGTAGAGGATATTCGCCAGCTTAGTCTGGGCGTAATTCGCCAGCGGTGTGGATGCACCATTGGCAGACCGCAGTGCGTCGAACAGAATACCACTTTTCGGCGCTCGCTGATGGGAGTGAGAGGTTAATGTGATGATCCGGACGTCTGCGGCTGGCTCTCGTGCGGTGGTGAGCAATAATGGAAGGAGCAGCTTTGTAAGCAGGGCGTGACCGAGGAAATTCGTTGCGAATTGGATCTCGTACCCGTCAGCGCTGAGCTGCGGCGGCACCGCCATTATGCCTGCATTGTTCATCAAAATGTCAAGGCGCGAAGTCATGGACATTACTGCTTTGGCAGCCGCAGCCACCGAAGCGAGCGAAGCCAGGTCTAGCTGAATGGGCGTTATGTGGGCAGTCGGCACAACCGCCACGATTTCGGCAATGGCCTTACGCGCTTTCTCCTCGGTTCGAGATGCGATGAAGATGCGTGAAGGATTGTGTTTCGCGAATTGCAAGGCGGCCTCCTTTCCAAGACCGGCGTTTCCTGGATCCACGAGTGTGAGTGTGGTGTGCGTTGCCAGAGCAGAATCATGAAACAACTCACCTCCGGTAATTAGAATCACTTTGCCAGAGAGATCTGGTATGGCGTGAGTGCTGAAAGATGATGGCATATTGGGCATCAATAGACTAGGACTGATTGGTATGGATCCAACTCTTTCTTTCGCCTTTTAATAGATATACTCCCACAAGACCTGCGCTGTGTAGCTGTCCATAATCTGAAGCAGGCAAGCTGTCCAACGAAGGATGTCAAGCGGTAAATATAGGTAGACCGGTCCGAGAGATGTCTTCCTCTGGCCTGTAACCTAAGTCCCGAGTTCCAGGCCTCCAAAATGTGATGGAACACTTTGTGGCATGGTGCTAGGGAGTACTCTATTCCGCTTTAAGGAAGTGGACTCCCACTCAAACTAGCGTTATTGAGTATAGACTATACTAGAACAGCGACCGCGGTCAATCCTTTCCATAAACACCGAGGAACCTCGTCGTGACTTGCGAGGATTCTACTACATGTATGTCATGTTTCAACCCGTTCACTTATTCCTCGCTTCGTTCATCGGGCCGGTATAATAGATTCACCGTCTAGCGTACAAAAAGATCGGAAATCCAGGTAAAAGAGATGGAAGCCTTTGTCTTGGATCCATGCTAGACTTGAGGTATTTTGAGACCGACCCCGCGCGGTTCCCATGAAGCTACCAGGAGCATACGTGCAATTTTCCTCACCGGGTCAAAGTTCGCCCGCAGAAAGGATAATCCTTGATGGAATCACCTTCATTGAGGAGGGATGACTCTCTATTCGGGCTTCAGTGCTACAGACAAGATAGGAGGGACGGCCGGGCGTCCCAGGGACACTATACACATAATCCCACCATCCTAAAATCCTAACTAATGTGCGTGGTAGAGCGTGTTCGTTTAGACTGGTCCAGGTAGTACTTTATGGGTAGTATGAGTAAGCGTCGAGGCATTCCTTTTCCAGCTCTACGAGGCTTCACGAGGCTGTAGCGAGGGATGAGTGAGCAGGAGCAGCCGCAGTTGCATTGTGAGCTTGGTGTGCTCTTCACAATCAATCCTGGGCCTTCCATTTGCGTTTCATATCATCCGTGGTGGCTAAAGGCCCACCTTCGAATCTTGCGACCACTGCGTGCACAATGGAAATGATCCTTATTGCCGAACCGGGTCCTGGAATAACAACTCTGGCAGACGCTGCATTCCCAACAACCATGCTCCCCGGGACTTGGGTCGATGCTCCTAGCGTTTTCTTCCCCTCGGAAGTCGGTATCAATTGCGAGGTCTTATCCGCATCTACCCTGTCACGTCGCACAACCAATATCGGCGAGCTCGGACCAATGGCCAGCTGCGGATATTGAACTGTCTCAACGCCAAACCGTAGTGGCCTACATACCGACGTACTCCGTATTGATGGTCTACTACCCAAAGCCGAGGCGTGTACGGAGCAGAGGGGTTCCATCTCGCATGTGAGCTGCCTCATCCGAATGAAGCGCAAGGCTAGGCTTAAGGCGGCGGAACCCACGCTGGGGGTGTGAGCACCCAGTTGGCCGGCCGTTTCATAATAAAGTGTATGACTATTGGACAATCCTGGCGGTTGATTGGGGTTCAAATCTTTTCGGATGTATTGTCCCACTTGATTTTCGGATGTAGGAGGAAGAAGAAGAACATGCATGTGGTGAGTTTAACCTATTTTGTCTTTGGTCGCCTGGTCATGACTCACGATGGCCGCGTCGAGCACCCACCAGCGACCTCACTCAATCGACTAGGGAAAAGCCCAACAGGCCTGTGGATGATTCCGATGCCTTCATGCTTGCCTAAATACAGTAGCTGTGTTCCGTAAAGATGCACGAATATCAATACATAGGCGTTTTGATAAATGCCGTGATATTTCTTGACAAGGCGAGAATGCTAGTGACAGGATGAAGCAGCATGAAGGTCGTCGTTTGGGATTGATAAAACGAGTATTAATTACTTCAAATTGGGGCTGATATCATAATGAGATACGGTGGATCATGGTGTGGTGAAGTGCGGTAGTGTGCCCGGCTTGGCAAAACCGAAGGCCGCAATGGAAGGCGCGTCAACGACTGTCATTCAAGTTCAAGTTTATCCTGGCCGACTCGAACACTCCAAACCGTCAGTCGCACCAACAGAACGACAACCTACATACCAATATAACCTGTGATTGATCTTTCTCTTCCTTGCATCAGTCATCCGACCCCTCTTTGCCTCGATCGACCAATATTGGCCTACCCCGAACCTGTATTTCTGCTTGGACAATCCACAAGATGCCTGCTACTACTGCGGAAACACTTTCGCTCGTCAGCCGCGAGGTCTCTGTTGCGCCCCTTGTCCTCCTCTCCGTAGCAGATCATTACGGCCGAACGGCAAAGGGAACCAGAAAACGGGTTGTTGGTGTATTGCTAGGGCAGAATGATGGCAAGAATGTGAGGGTATCAAACTGTTTCGCAGGTGTGTATCTCTTGTCAATGACGCTATTATTTCCATATCTAACAGGCTCCCAGTCCCCTTTGAAGAAGATGAGAAGGACCCTTCGGTGTGGTTCCTAGATCACAACTATGTCGAGTCCATGCGGGAAATGTTCAAGAAGGTGAATGCCCGAGAAAAGCTGATCGGCTGGTATCATTCTGGCCCTAAGCTGCGAGCTTCCGACTTGGAGATCAACGAGCTGTTCAAGAGATACACCCCCAACCCTCTCCTGGTCATCGTTGATGTCCAGCCTAAAGAAGTTGGCGTTCCTACGGATGCATATTTCGCCATTGAAGAAATCAAGGATGATGGCACCACCACCACCAAAACCTTCGTGCACACTCCCTCTATTATCGAAGCCGAAGAAGCCGAAGAGATCGGAGTTGAACATCTACTACGGGATATTCGAGACGTTGCAGTTGGAACCCTATCCGCCCGCATCACACAACAGCTGCAATCATTGCAAGGTCTACACCTACGGTTAAGAGACATCGGTGCATATCTACAGAAAGTGCTAGATGGTGATCTCCCCATCAACCATGCCATTCTCGGCAATCTGCAAGACATTTTCAACCTCCTACCTAATCTCACCACCCCTCCCGCATCACGACCCAACGGCAAGAGTCAAGTAGAGAACAGCGAACTTGCTCGGGCCATGAGCATCAAGACGAACGATCAACTAATGACCATTTATCTAAGTTCCCTCATCCGAGCCATCACCGCCTTTCATGACCTCATTGACAACAAAAATCAGAACCGACAGCAGCAAGAAGAGAAAGAGGGCAAGAAGGAAGATGCTGAGAAGAAGGATGGAGAGAAAGAAAAGGATGACAAGAAGACCCCTGCCAATGGTGCCGTCAATGGAGAAAAGAAAGACGCAGACGAAAGTAACAATGCCAAAGGAAAAGGAAAGAAGAAAAGCTAGACGAAGACTAGTCTACACCCACATCCACGGACATAGAACTAGGAATGGGCCGGGCCTCGGGCATTTAGCATGGCGTTTTAATGGGTTTGCAATATGGAGTGCAAGTGCCTCCAGCTACCTTGCAACAACATTCCGAACTGGGCCGATGTATACTAGGTATTGAATAAATACAAAGCCTCAAAAGGAAAAGTCGTGTGCATGCGATGCCGTAGCCAACCAACCAACCCGGGGTCTGGGCCCAGGCGTAGGTCTTGCTTCCAGCTGGTGTTGCTCAAGAAAACCGGTATGTCCTCAGGACCCGGTATGTGGTTGATCATCACATCCGTATCTTCGTGCATGTCCTTGCACAGTGCGCCGAATCCACATCCATCTAATGATCCTACTGTTCCGACCTACCACTGGTATCCCCCTTTTCGACTTACCCATACCCAAACTCACCCCAACCACCTCCCCAGCCAGCAAGCTGCTCCTTCGAAGCCATGCTCTCAGCCACGCCCGAGCCAAACAATTTCGGCGCAGCCCTCGCAAGAAAAGCAGCTAGAATGTGCTTGCAGACTGGCGTTCTACCCGCTGATGGTAGCGTCGCTGTCCCCCCAAACAGGCAGCCTGCTTCTTCGGACTCACGAGACATCGCGTCAAGCTGTTCTGGTTGCTTAGTGGCCTCCTCGACATCACCATCGCGTAGATTCATCAATCCCTGAAACGCATCGACACTGAACGCCGGGCAGCTGCAGTTCCAGCTATCGAGCCGGACCTCGTAGAACGTCGCGGAAGCACTTTGCTTCTTCCGTCGTGGATTTGACTTCCCTGTCACGGCGCTGCTCGATTGGACGTAGTAGACTTCCCAAGCTGGACTGTGTATTCGCGCTTCACTAGGAGGCCTGACCTCGTCCTCATCGTCGTGTCTCTGCCCTGGTGTTGGTGCCGGGATGACAAATCGCGTGATGAGTCCACGATCGATTAGGTCCAGCGCTGGCAGTAAATGGTGCGGGAACAGCACATGCAGCGTCAGGAACACAGGGCGTGCTTTGGCCGTATCCGAGGGCGAGAGGTGGTGGAGCTGGCCTCCGCTGTTGACGCTGTTCACTGGAGTGTGGGACTGAGCTGGATGTCCGAGTGTGATATTTCCGGGCTCATTTGTACCTTCTCCGGTTTTCGTGGGCTGTAGAGAATTCAAGGTTGACAGTAATTCTGTTAGGATTGATGTATGTTGGCCAGAGTTGGATGGCAAGGAGGTGCCGGATGGTGCCGGTGCGGTGTTGTTCATATTGGAATCAGGATGGGGATTGTCGAGGCCCACTGGCACGCCATCATAAGAGACTGGCTTGAGACAGGAAGAACAACGCGTTGAATCAGAGATCCTCAATTTCGAGGTATATGTTATTATGTTCCGAGAAGTCAGAAGTCAGAAAGAAGTCTTGTCGGTGGTGAGGATAACGATAGGAAAGGAGGTGGACAAGAACAAGCTCCGAGATGTCAACTTGCATATAAATATTCTCCAGAGTCCAGGGACAAGCACTTCCAAGTGAGAAATACTGCCGGGGATTTGTGCATTAACACAAGGTCTTCGGACTAACCTCGACCATTTACTTCTATTATGCACTATGCAGAATGAAAGGTGAGTTTGGTCTATAAAGATGCATCTCATGTCGTGCCAGTTCCTTTAGTAAGGCCGACCTTTCCGTCTCTATTCATGAGTTGTCTCCGCATCTTATCACTATCTTACTCAACCCTGCCATCGGATTTTCCCAGCCTTCATAACACTGACTACGCCCAATGGAACCTGGCTCGCATCCACAATCCGTACACTCCCGTATTTCTCTACGATCTGCGCTCCATAGACAGCCAGGATCCATTTCCAGTAGGGCTTCATGGAATGGAACGGCTTGCTTATGCCCGACAATGATGAACGCGAACCCCGACTCCTTACGGGCAGCTTGTCGAGGAACGCCGTGATCTCATTCGTCTCCAGCGCTGCGAACTCATTGGGGATCGACAGCAATCTCTCATACGCCTCGCCCAGGTTGGTTGAGCGCTCCTCTCGATAGCGCAGGAACTCCTCACTTGACATGAATACGTCCCCAAAATAGTTGCGGTTGTGTTTCGAATTGGGATTGCGTCGCTGGAAACGATCCTTAGCTGCAACATAATCTCGCTCGTCGCGATCCAATGCCTTTGACAAGATCTTCTGTGGCGAAGCACGCAGCTTCTCCCTCATACAGTAGAGCGGGACGAGGGGGTTTCTTAGTTCCATGCCACCCATCTGCACCGGCCAGTACCAGACTCCGTCAGGGATATCGCCCACACCAAATCGTTCACTGGCGAGTTTGTTCAGATGGTCTGTCACGGTGCTCCTTGGGAAAACCACTTCTTCGATCCGGACAAAAGTGTCGATCATGTTGTCAATATGCTCCCGACCAAATGCAAACGAGGGCTTCCCAAAGTTGTTACTAAAGAATCGCGCAAGGTATGCATTGTAGGCTTGGATGTAGGAAAGTATTGATGTGCAGTGGGTCAATTGTCGTTGGAGCTCCTGAATATGTTCATCGACCAATGTTTGATCGATGACAAACCGTGTTGATTTAGAATCCAGTCGTAGAAAACCCCACCGCACATCACCTTTCGGAAGACCGCGAGTAGCCTTAATTGAAGGGTATTCGTCATCATCTAGATCGGACTCCGTGGAAGAATCTTGTGTTTGTTGAGAAACGATCCCTTGGTCGAATATAACGGTACCGGTCTTTTCCTTGTTAAACTCAATGCCCATAACAGCCGCAAACTTCGTCATAGTCTCCCATCCACGAGTGCAGAGGTCCTCACTCCCCCAAAACCAGAAGTCGTCGTGCAGGCGATAGAGGTAGCTTTGTGTGGCGTTGTTGACGGCAAAGTCCATAACGAAAAGGATGATTTCTCCAAACACGTCGCTCAAGGCGTGTGACATGGGAACACCTTTCTTGCGAACCTGAAACTGCCCATCTGGTCCATCTTGCACAAATCGCATTGGGGCTTGGAGAAACTTGCGGAAGAATTCCAGCCACTCTGGGGTAACCCCAAAGAATTCCAACACGGCGAAAATTGTAGCATGTGGCAGCGATGGGCCAAACCATTGGAAGTCAGAGCGGATTACGGCATGGGAAGCTCCGGGGCGCAGGTGGCGTGCCAGTGTGGCTTCGGTGATGAGCAAGTGCAGAAGAGCCTGTTTCGTCTCGACAGGGCTTTTTCGTGAGGAATTTGACACATCGCCATCTTCGTCACCATATCCCCGAATACCCTCGGTCTCAGTGATGGGAAGCTGTGTTAAGAAGTAATCCTCTTTATACTTGCTCCGTCGTTTGGCCTCCACGGTACCTGAAGATTCGCTGCCTTTGTCCCCACCCAAGAAGAACTCTCGTCGGTCTCTATCAACCTTAGGAACATTCCTTGCCGCCGTCTTCCAAGCGAAAGAGTTGAAGAATTTCGTGAGGCATGCCTTGAAGTGAACAGCGAATTTCATACCAACTGCATGAAGTAAAATTGCATCCAAGACTTCTTCGTCCATGAACACACGATATTTCCCATTCAGTTGTTTTCGCTGGTGGACTGTGATAGCTCCATTAACTGTACTCCAGTTCCAAGTGCCAATGGAGGTATATCTCATGTTCAGGACATCGGCAACTTCTTGTAGCACTTCTTTGTTATTCTGAAATGACTTGAGGATGGCAGCCTTCTCTTCAGAAAGTAGGTCGGCCAGAAGAAGCCCTTGGATGGTGGTCTGGAGGTCGGAGGTGTCAAATAATTCTTTGGTGTACCACAACTCCTCGCTGAAGGCCTTTGTAGATTCCTCGATGTCGGTGTATGCACTCGTCGCTGCCTTTTCGGATTTGAAGAGTTGTTTGAGGTAATCTTTGACAGCCCCCTGATCCACTATGGCTTCGGAAAAGACAATAGACTCCCATTGGGCTCGTTGCTCGTGCATTTCCTTCCGCCCAATGCTCTCAAAAGAAGAATCATCTAGCGAAGCGGATGCAGGCTGGGTGGAAGCGCTGGTGGCGGCGCTAGACAGCCATTCGGTCACAAGCTCAGAGAAGAATTGCGCATGTCCATGCTGCACACTTTTAAGCTCAAGCTCCTGGAGAATTTCGTTCTGGATATCCTGCACCAACTCAGGGGCAAAGGCAGGATCTTTCCGGGCTTGTTGCAAGAACAGCTGCTGGTTACGGCGTGTACGCGAGGCATCGGAGGCGCTGTAATTAAAATCAGGGCCATCACTATCAGACAAGTCATCGTCGACAACTTTGATCCCAGCCTGACGGCAGGCTCCTTGAAGCAACACTTGAGTTCTCTCGAGGTTATCGATGATAGGCGTTGCTTTTCTCAAAATGGTCCTCTTTTCGGTCTCATACAGGTCACGCTGTTTCTTCAGCTCCGTGATTTTGGTGGAGGTGACCGAGCGAAGTGTTTCTGGAAGGGCGCTGGAGGCCATGATGAGTATTGCTGCGATGTTGGGAAGGAAAAGGAAGTGGAATTTGACTTGAGATGGACCCGAAAAGGTGGCTGAAACAACAGGTATTTATCAAGATTCAAGACCGAGCAAGCAATCAAGCCACTTCACTAGACTGAGACGAAGCTAAGTGAATAGGAGAGAGTTTGTTGCTTCACTTTAGGACTTCTGGTAAGTGAGGATTACTAGGGAAATATATACACAAACCTGAGGAGACAAAAAAAAGGAGAACTGGAGGCCAAATCGGTCCATGACTCAGTGGGACTCACTGGCATAAAGTTGTGGCCGTCAAGGCGCTGGAAGTAACACTCGTGCATAGGATGCAAGGTGGTGACTGGAACCTACATGTGGCCTACTGAAACAAGGCCGAGAGGAAGCAGTCAGGATGCAGTGAAGGCTGAAATAGCGGAGGAGTAGGAGCTACCAACCAGGCTTATGGTTTAATAGTGCCAGATCTTACGCGCTGACTCAGCCACCTTGCGTCCTCATATCTCGTGAGATGTAGCCCTTATCTGATTGTGTCATTTGAAAATATACGGTCATTCATAGCTCATCGAAACGCACATTCCTTTGTCCCATTCTTGCCTGCAAGGCCTCAAGTTGTGTGCAAATACTGACCAGCGCCTAGCGATCTCCCTTTAATACAAAACCTGAGTTAGCATTCCAGGCCGACTCTGGTTCAAGCGTGCGACTGGATTGACGATTAATCTTCACGTAGAGAGACCACTTCAAGATGTGTCTAAGTGCTTCCTCCACTTGTGAGACACTCTCCCCCATATCATGGACGGCGCGGACACGACCCCTTCCAATTCGCAGGTGATTATACAATGCACAGATCCAAGCAACCTGTTCGATTCCTTGGAGCCTCGCCTCTCCTCTCGAAGTCCACTCAAGAACCTTCACTGGAAATCCCCGAACCGACCTCTACGCTCCATCCCAAATCTCAATATTGCCCTGAATCGTGAGCAGACTACAAACGGTTCGAATTCCAGCGTTCGCCGCCATCAGATCCCTGGCTTGCGCGAAACTCCTTATGTCAAGCTCTATTTGCTACGATGCGACGACAGAGAAACCTATAAGGAGAAGGTCAGGAAGGAGGTTCGTCAATGGGTCAAGACAATTACCCCTACGGGGGAATCCAAGTCTTCCATCAAAACACAGGAGAGCCACGATGCCTCCGAGTGGCTGATAGTGCATGTGGTCTTACCAAATACTCCGGCAGCCAGTCAACCACGCTCCTCTAAGCACATTACCCTGGAGACTGCCGAGAGCACCGACAGCGTCAATAGCAAATCGAAGTGGTCCGGCAAGAGCTCCTCGACGATCTTCGACAAGTTACGCGCCGATTTCAGCAGCAGCTCAAAATCCTCCATCACTCGTGTGGCCCAGGTTAGGCTTCTTGAGGCTGGCGACAAGTCCACTGCGTTGACACCGGCCGAGCTCGAAGAGCAATGGCAAGATTTGGTCGAGTGCTTGAAGGCCTGCATCTTGCGTTCTTTCGATGCTCGAGTGGCGCAATACGAGCTCGATATTCGGGAAAGAGATAATCAAAGGACCTTGCCAGGCTGGAATTTCTGCACCTTCTTCGTGTTGAAGGAAGGCTTGGCCAGAGGCTTTGAAAATGTTGGTTTGTTGGACGACGCGCTTTCTGTATATGACGAACTCTCGGTGGGATTGGACACTCTTATCAAAGAAGCGCCAGAAAAGGGAGACGATGACGAGAACGGTGCATTGCTCCGCTTCTCCAAGGAATCAAAAGCTGTATTGAGGTCCGCGCTAGAGGCAGACACTACGCTGACCAGGATTCCCAGTCATAGTGTCCCTAAGCAACTGTCTCAACTTCTCGTGGCCGATCGTGCCCATTTTCCTTTTGATGTCGATCGCCAAAGATATCGAGAACTAATCTTGTCTAACGAGGTATCGGCCCTGGACCTGCGATTATACCTCTTTACGAGACAAATGGACATTCTACTCAGGCAGGCCGAGGCATCTTCCACAACGGCGCAACCCTCACAAAAGCCTGCTGTTAACCTCCAAATTGTTGGGGACGTTGCGGAGCGTGCTACACACTTCATCAATCTAGCTGCCCGTATTCTTCGCCTTGAACTTTACATGGCATGGGGTGGCCAGGAAGGTCTAAGTGAAGAGGAATTGCATAGCCAACGAACCGTCACAGGAAATATTGTTTCAAGCTGGACATGGTGTGCGATTTTGCAGATTCTGAGCAAAATTACACCAGCCATGGGAGTTGAACTAACGTACTGGACGAGCTCACTGTCTATTGATGCTCTGGAACTTGCTCAAAATGCAGAACCTGCACCTGAGCATTCCACTTCAGATGTGGAAAGGCATCTTCATCGCTTGTCCCTCGCACCAAATGTGGGGTCTTCATCACGCGACCATTCTCTTGATCGTAATCATAGACACAGCATGATGACAGACAGTACTAATCACCAACAGGCATTACTCTCCCGCCCGGGTTCTGAGAGGTTACTGTTCTGGGTTTCAAAACTATCTTTTATGGCAAGGCGTGTTCTTCAGAACTTGGAGGCGTCCAAGGTGTGGACCAACGAGTTGAAACAATGCATTTCAATGGCACTGAGTGGCCAAGAAATGAGCCTACCCAGTGACTCAGAAACGGTCGATCAAGCCGACAGCGAGGATAGTGAAAGCGACAAAGAAGGCCTTGCAGGATTGCAATCACGAGTGCTTAGGGCAGTGATGACCTCTCGAACGACATTTCTTGATCTATATATTTTGCTGACGATCTTTTCATATCGTCTCCTGGGTCGTACCAAAAGCTACACAGCACTTCATCAGGCTTTAGTCGACCTCGTGGGGTTTGAATACACACAGAAGAATTTTGCTATTGCAGCACGATATCTTGGCAGCATCCTTGGGCCTTTACCTCGACCATCTAGGCATCCAGCAGACGATCATCTACTTCGAATCTATGCCGATTGTTTGAGGCATCTGGACAAACCCAACGAATATGCCAAGTGTCTGATTTCGTGCTTGCAGTCTGTGCCGCGAGGTGAAGTGCAAGTTTCTTCGGGAGAGGCCAACGACATGCAATCTCTTCAAGCTCAGCTCTCAGAAGTTTTGGAAATTGTCACCCCGATCACACTGCGACTGACAAGCCTTTTCCATGTGTCTGATATCGGAACCACTATCAGCCATCCGGAAGGCAAAGATGGGTTCACTCTCGGGATTGCTCTGAGAACCTTGTCTGGGCCGTCGTCCATACTCGTGCACGAAATCAAGCTCAGGTTGTCGGCTAAAGAGGGCAATGAACCACGGTCCATTAGCCTACAGACTTCAGCACCAGTCTGTATTACAGAAAAAGCCACTGCAATATTGCTCCAGGCCTCGGCTATGAGTCAAGGCTGGTACAAGGTAGATGAGATCGAGGCTCGAATTGGTAATCTAAGGCTACTACACCATTTCCACTCCTTACATGAAACCGACCCGACTGAGGAAGAGGACTCGAGAACACCTCGGACGGGGGTCGTTCCAATACTTGTGTACCCACACGATCGATCTTTTGCTATTCGGATCCGACCTTCTCCAATGCTGCATCTGTCGGAGACAAGGCGGCTGTGGATTGAAATCCGACCTGGTCACAATAGTGTTAGGCAGTGCAAGCTACGACTCAAGACCGCCACAGCTGGATTGCGACTCAATGTTCATGACGCCCGATTAGTTGATAGCGACCGTGCTCCGGACACACTGCGAACGGCTCGCGAAGGAGACACACTCCTGATGGTGATTGATGAGCTGGCAGAGGAATGCCTGACCATGATCGAAATCCCATATACGTTGGAGATTCAATCTAGTCCTTCGATTGCGATCCGGATCGACGCAGGTTATGAGACGCAGCAAGGGCAATTCAACCTGTATGATACGGCGGTGGTCAATGTGCTCCTGCCTGTTATCGTCAATGTGCAGGATATTTACAGGCCGTCCTGCAGCTATTCTCGCTTTACGATAAGCCCAGCCACACTAGTGCCGTTGAAACTCCTGAGTTGCCAGTTGCAGGAGAACGATTACTATGCGGTGGAGGTGCCAGACAAACATCCGCACGACCTGGTAGTATTTCCGAGACAGCCAGCGAGTTGGACCGTGCGAATGGTGCCGAAGAACGAGGATGCATGCAAAGCAAGCCGCAGACTTACTTTGATGGTTGAATACCAGTGCCTTGACGATGTGATTCTTTCGGCGCTTGAGGAGCATCTCAAGTCAGCCCTGCTGTCAAGTGATTATGGCTTTGCAGAGAGGTTGCTATCATCACATTTCGTGGAACAGGTTCGGGGCGCGTGGACTGAGCAAGACCTTGAAGTTGCCGGGCTTTCGCAAGAAATTGAGATCTGGGATAAGGAGGACCTGGACTGGCCCAGCGTATTGTGCGCGATTGACCGAAGCGAGAGGGCCGGGTTGGAAGCATGGCTGTCATCATGGCATGCTCAGTCGCTGCCAATTCAATTGTCTGAGACAGGATGGGGCCATCGCCAGCTGAGATTACATGTTGATGTACCCGCGTCACCATTAGTTGTGGCCGCTCATTTACAGATCCGAAAGAGAGGGTCGGAGGAAGTAACGGCTACCATCGGACAGCCGCTGCTGGCGGTTCTAGAGTTGAGTCTATCCAGGCCACAGTCGGAAGCAGTTGAAGGAGTGTTTGAGCTTGCAGCGGTGGCAGATTCATGGTTGATTGGAGGACGGCGCAAAGGGAATGTGCAGCTCCAACGAGAGCCCATACAAATCCCGACGGTACTCTTTCCACAACAGATTGGATATCTCCTGCTCCCAACTGTCACGATCAAATGTCGAAGAAAAATCAGTCGAGGTGAAAAGGGCAGTCGTGACAGCTGGACCGAGGTCCATAGTGAGGTTTTCAACACCGGACAGGGTCGGAGCATCCTTGTGACGCCGGATCTCCGAAGCACGACGGTAGAGGTGTTTGGAGCAGCCCCGGACACCGGGACAGGAAGACTGGTAGCTACGAGACACCGCACGCATCAGATGGACGGAGGGCGAAGGATATAACCCAGCTATGGAAGTGATGAACAATAAGCATTTAGAGCTTGAGGTACTCCGTACCTCGTGCCTCGTACCTTTTGAGCGATCTAGATCTCGGAAAGGGGACATTTTATTATCCTCGTTGGAGTTTTGAGATGACTCGCAGCCGCTAGTACACAGGATCAGAGATCTGCAGGGGCTGCTGTCGTCGCCTGCTATTGGAAGCAAAGGGTGCAACGAGGGACGGCCCGATCCATTTGCTCAAGCCCAAATCAGCATGGCTCGATGAATCCCAGGCCACGACGCCACGTTACGAGATTTGAATCGGCAGTCGGTACCTGAGGGCGGCTGTGGCGAGACGGCTTAGGGCATTGCCCTAACCTTGCCCTAGCTTCAGCTCAGGTCCCAACAAAATTTGGCGGTTCGAGCTCCAAGGTGTGGATGTTACTCCAGAGGGAGTACCCTCTTGCCTATAACTACCTAGACAGATGGCTAGGGATATTTAACGCTGGACTTTTCATTCTTCTTGACCACTCCGAGGGTTGATGCTTTCATTCCGAGTGGATAGAGACTGCCGGCCACTGGATCTGAGCCCAACTGAACCCCCTCCAGGCACAGTGTGGGGTCATGCCACAAGTCTCACCGTACGAGCACGGAGTACACAAAGGTCTACTCACGCCCAGCAGGAGCATAGAAGTGCCGCCCTCTCCAGAACGACTTCCTTTCGACCGAGGAGGCATTGTGTTTCCTTGCTTGAAGACGAAGGAAGATCGAGGCAGAATGCACGAGCATGTGAAGTTTTTGGGATTTGCACATGCCGATTTACACGGGAAGCTGAATTGCCTAGGTAATCGACAGCCATCTCAGTGGTAGAGAAGAGAGAGGACCAGAGGGCAGTGCGTAGCGATTGGGAGCTGAAGGTCCAAAGGACATGTGGTCAAAGGAGCTGCTGCTAGCGGTCGATTGAGTTGGCGACCTCAGCGACGTCCCGTCGAGTAGGGCAACAGGCGCAGCAGAGTACCCTGTAATAGACTGGAGAACGAACCACTGTAGCATGGGCTCGGCATTGTGTCGATCAAGCCATATGTCTGAGCAATCCAGAGTTTGTTCGTGGACTTTTCAAAAACCAGCCTTCAAAAAGAACAGGTACAGCATAGCATGCACAGACAAGTCCGAGTTTGATGCGGTGAGGTTTAGTTGGTGACATCTGAGGTTGGTGGGCCACCAACCCACCCTCGGTCACCGGTGACCACACTCTCACGCTCACTCTCATTTGAAGTGACAAGCAGCTGAGCATGACGGCTGACATGGATGGCAACTAGGATTCGAGGTTGAATGCGTACACTGCTCTAGGTCATCATTTGCCATGCAGACAGGTGCTGAAGATAATATTACTGATGAAGATGAAGGACCCTGCCTCAACTTCAAAGTGTGTGGGTATTGGGAACAGGAACATCTCTCCCGCCCTGCTCCACAGGTGCCAGTGTGTCAGGTGAGCGATCACGAAGAGTTGGTCTCGACTGGTAAGGGATTGAGTCGATGATGGCGTTAATTAATATCGTCCTTGACGATCACTGTTGAGCGACAAGTGGCATTATGTATCATGCAATTGTTACATGCAAGGGTTGGGACTTGGGACAAGGGTCAAGGTTGGGGGCCAGGGTGAGGACCAGTTACGAATTGCCAGTTAACGAGTGAGGGGTGAGTCTACCACCCAGGGGTATCGCCCAGTGCCCCGTAATTACTTCCTCGTAGGCGTGGATTAACCCCCCATTCAGTGAGCCTCGGGTTAAAGATGGGCATCTCACCGCCTAAATGCCCGTTAAAGCAATCAGTTAACCAGGCTCATGCATCTCGGCACCAGCCCTGACTTTAGCGTCTTGTCAAGGGCCCAGGAGCCCAGGACTCAGGGCCACAGCCACTCCTACTGGTAGGCTGGGGGTGGCTAACAGGTGCTACTGAGCTCCTCTTCTCCTCCTCCTCACTTAGTTTACCCGCTTATCCACTCTTCGACAACCCTTTGAGTTTCTGTTGAGAAACTCTGGGGCTGCACCAGGAATGCAACTGCACAATGGAAAGGCACTGCTAAAAATTCTATTTCTCTCTCCGCAATATTCTCTTGTACCAGTACCTCTGTACCTCCTGTTGTATAATATACATAGTCCCTCGGACTCCGTAGACTTCTTTTCTTCTCAGACTTCTCTTACTCCTACCTTTCCTATATTTCTTCCCATCTCGGGCAACGTCAAAGTCACCGCCTGCAGTCACCATCCTCGCCTGTCAGACTATTCCCAACAATTCTCGACCACCCTCCCCCCACCTCATCTCACCCTCCCTACCTCTCGAGAACCTCCGTCTCTGGTTTGAACCATTCCTGACTGACCATGGCGACCACTGCTCTGCAGTCTGAGGCTGCCCTCCGCCGCTTGGCGACCACCGAGTCCACACCTGCTTCCTCCACCAATATCTCTCCTCTCGATAGTCCGAGATCCTCCCCCTCCTCGACCTCGCTGTCCTCCCTTTCCGAGGCCGAGGTGGTACAGCAGAAGGCCACCACCTCTACCCCTAGCCAGAAAAAGACCCAGCTGGTCGACACATACGGAAACCCATTTGAGATTCCCGACTATACCATCGGTGATATCCACAAAGCCATTCCCAAGCACTGTTTCGAGAGATCAGCGGCCACCGGTCTCTACTATGTGGCTCGGGACATGGTCTCCTTGTCCACCACCTTCTACCTTTTCAACCGCTTCTTGACCCCCGAAACCGTCCCCTCCACTCCTCTCCGCGCAGCTCTCTGGTTCCTGTACACCGTCATCCAAGGTCTTTTCGGCACCGGATTGTGGGTTATGGCTCACGAGTGTGGCCATCAGTCTTTCTCCAGCAGCAAAGTCTTGAACGACACCGTGGGCTGGATCTGCCACTCGGCACTGTTGGTTCCCTACTTTTCCTGGAAGATCTCTCATGGCAAGCACCACAAAGCCACGGGCCACATGGAGCGGGACATGGTTTTTGTGCCATCCACCAAGGAAGAGTACGCTACCAAGCGTGGGTATCTGCTCCACCAAATCGACGAGCTCACCGAGGAGACCCCAATCGCCACAGCCTATCATTTGATTGCCCAGCAGCTCGGCGGCTGGCCCATGTACTTGATCACCAACGTCACTGGACACAACAAGCACGAGGGCCAGCGTGAGGGTCGTGGAGTTGGCAAGCAGAATGGTTTCCTCACAGGTGTCAACCACTTCAACCCCAGCAGTCCGTTGTACGAGGCCAAGGATGCCAAATTGATCCTCCTCAGCGATCTCGGTCTTCTCATCACTGGAAGCGTTTTGTATCTGGTCGGCAAGAACTATGGACTCGCCAATTTGTTCGTTTGGTATATTGCTCCATATCTATGGGTTAATCACTGGTTGGGTAAGTCGATCCCATTGGAGGAGCCGAGTTCGACGGAGCGAACTGTTAACATGACATGATATTAGTTGCCATTACCTTCTTGCAACACACCGATCCCTCCCTGCCCCACTATACCCCCGAGAGCTGGACCTATGTCCGAGGCGCCGCGGCGACCATCGACCGTGAATTTGGATTTGTTGGCCGACAACTCCTCCACGGAATCATCGAGACTCATGTTCTGCATCACTATGTCAGCACCATTCCATTCTACAAGGCCGATGAGGCAGGAGAGGCCATCAAGAAAGTCATGGGCCGTCATTACCGCAGCAATACCGAAGGCGGATCCCTCGGATTCCTCAAGAGCATCTGGACCTCGATGCGCTGGTGCAACTGGGTCGAGCCCTTGGAGGGTGCCAAAGGCGAGGAGGCGGGTGTGCTTTTCTTCCGCAACCGCAATGGGTTGGGTCTTGCGCCGGCCAAACCGCAAGAAAAGAGCGCATCATAAAGCATTGAATAGCATTGGGGTGATGATCTGATGGATGGCCCAATTGGGACCAATTGGGAGGGTTGAAAGAGCTGGCCGATTAGTACAGTTTATGCCTGGCGCCTGGTGTTGTTCCACGACGCTAACGATTTGCAAAGTATTGTTGAAAAAAGAGTCACGACAACAGACATAGAGCTCAAGAAGCAGACAAAAGACCTAGACACCAAGATAGAGGGTAGAGATAGAGGCAGAGTCGCGGTAGATGAAGTATCCTTTCTGCATAGAGTCGGCATAGCTAGTGCGCTTCTCTCTTGCGGATGAGATGATAGGGAATTGATTGCATTGTCCTGTACAAGAGGATTTCGAAATGAAACTGATGGTTAGTGCTTGAAGCAGACGGTTGTTCGCCAAATAAACAAACGTGATGGTAGGCGAGCCCGAGGCAACCGGTCTGCATCAGTTATGAATTTTGAAGTTCCAATCCCAAGGTGCTGAAGGGACACCAGTGACAGGATTGTGATGGTGATGGTGATGGTGTGTTGTTATACTCTCCACGCAGAAGAGAGTATGGAGGACTTCGTACTCTGTTCTTGGGAGGCCTCAGGTACTGGTGGATGTATTCAAGATAATGAAGAGGGATTCAAGGTCCTTGGGCCTCGCCTGATGACATCTGTCAGTAATTAACTAACCTGTGATAGGCAGGAATAGAGATGCCCACTTAATATTAATAAGTTAATCTTCCTTTGTCCAGGGTTGCCAACTTTGCCATCAGGGACCACCACCATCACCACAAGATGCCCAGGCTTCCACGAACTTCCCCGCCCTTTGCGATTACACTTCGGGTCCTATTAGGCGATACAGCCACTCCGTATAATAACATAAGTACGGAGTACCATTCACTCATAATAATTACGTATGTACCAGCAGTCGTACGGCACGGATTGGGCTCGGGTCTTCAGTTGATCCGGCCCTGAAACCGCGTCTTCCTTCGCCTTGCGAGTTCCGGCCGTAAAGCGCGTTGAATGAAGCCTCGCCCGAAGCGAAGCGCGCCCAAGTAGCAGTGGGTAGGGGGACTTGGTGGTAGACCTGGTGGCCAGGCTGCCGCTTTATCCTGTATTTATCTGCATATTACCTGCATGCCGACAGATAGTACTGCGCAGGATAGGTGCGAGGTATCCACCGCCCTCCAGGTCATCATCAAGTGGTCCACAGGAATAGACATGACAGTAATTCTCTCCCTTCCTTTCCTTTGGTGGTCGTTCAGAGAGATCAGCTGCTTGGAAGAGCTGAGAGGATGAAAGCAGGATGGCGATTTACTTTTTCACAATGCTTCTATTTACGAGGATACGAGGACACTTGAAGGAATCAGAAGCTCGAACTCTTGCAACTAACCAGAAGAACGGAGTAATACTAACACTTACATACCCTGTACTCCGTACCCCGTACTAATGGATAACCGGGACCAGCCTCTTCGTCTCTGCCTGCTCGTACTCACTACGGCCGCACCACCATTGCGGGCTTCAACAGCACGAGTAGCATCAAACATGGTCGCCATCGTTGCTCCGTGGCTCAACTGATTCGTCCCAGTACGTCCCTAATCGGATGCATTCTGCCTTCTGCATAGCTGCCAACGAAAAGGTTGCCTGGAATTTGGGCCGATTGCCAGGGATTGGAGCGGGCACACTCTGTTGAACTCATACCACTCACATTAGAGGTAGAGATGATGATAATATACTCCGTATTTGTGGCTAGCGGCTTCCATACAGTATCCGCGGGGCGAGTTTGGTTCCTCGCATCCATGAATTTACACACACACAGACACACATATATATATACCTAGTCAGGGACTGCTCAGTCTTTCTGCAATCCATTCCTCCCATATTTAGCCTGAGTCCTGACCTTTTCACACAAGCACACATCCTTCAGCCGTACTAACCTCAGATCCCTCCATTTGAACTGCCTCTCCTCCATCAAGGACATCTTATTTACCCCTCTCAATATAGATAGTAGTCCGCAATTGCTTTCCATCCCAACAAGATGGCATTCAAGAGCTTTCTACCGGCCGACAGCAAAAGACCCAAGTCACAATATCTCCTACCTAGCAAGTCAACACGGTCCGCATATGCCATCCGTGAGAACTTCAGTCTCTCAACCTGGCTGTTGCTGGGTGCCCTCATCCAATCAGCCATCGTCTTCGTCATTCCCCGCCTGTATGCCTTCCTCCCAGTCTTCTTAGTCTTAGCCTCCCGCCTCGCCGATAGCCTTGCCATCACCTATGGCGTCAAAACAAATCACTACCTCGACGATGCCATCCTCGGCCGGGTTTCACCCCAGATTCCCGACGGGGATGGCAAGTTCTCCGAGAACCCTTCGAGTGAAAAGGTCGTCGTCTTCATGCTCGGCGCCAAATGCAACCACCCGATGGGTCTATTCGCCCCGAACTTCAAGGAGATCGGCGACACCCTCAACAACATGACGAAAGCCCTGGAAAAGAACAGCATCGACAACGGCTTCTACGGCGGCTCCATGTGGACCAGCCAGGACAAGAACGGCGCCACCGAGTTCCTGTTCCTCAGCTACTGGCGAAGCACCGAGGACGTCCACAACTTTGCATACCTCCCCGTCCACCGCGAAGCCTGGGACTGGTGGAACGCGACGGTCAAGCAGAACGACCACCTCGGCATCAACCACGAGATCTTCGAGGTCGACCGCCACCATTGGGAGGGCGTCTACCTCAACTTCCAGCCCACCCTGCTTGGCGCCACCACCTACCTGAAAAAGGGCGACAAGTTGATCGGCGGCACCGTCGACGATGAATGGATCTCACCGCTCATCGATGCCAGGAAGGGAAAGCTCAGGACCAGCGCCGGCCGCCTGGGCCATGATCCCCAGCAGAACGCGGAGAAATATGGCTTTGATGGGTATGATGGTGTACAGTGATTGAATGTATTGCTAACGCTTGGCGCCTGACGCCTGACGCCTGATGAAGTGATGATTGATTTGTTGATTGGTATGGGTCGAGAAAGGATGATGGGTAGTAGAGCAGGAGGTTTTGTTGGTTGATTTCGAAGGTCAGCCAGCTGGCTCAATGTTTCCGCGCGGATGTCGTGTTATTGGTACGATAGTACCGTGTATCAGTATTGTAAGAGTATATAGATAGTATTCCATGGGCCATCGGAACTCACACGAATTACAAGTAAGATATAATTATCCACAACACTTGAATACCGACCGGCACTATTTACCTGTCTAAGAATGGGTATTCAAGCCACAATCAATTACCAGGTCGGACTTACTATATTCCGCAGTAAGGGAAATATCACGTGATAACTTTTACTCTTTAGCGCGGTGTCACTGGTGGGTGACTGGTAGCCTGCAAGTATTATTACTTCGTCCAGGAGCCAAGGCTGAATTGGTGCTCGGCACCTCGGTTCATCCTCTTCTTCCTCCAGATTCCCCCACCTCTACCTTTTGTGTTCCTCTACACCCACACTGCCCACCATTTCCACACTTATCACCACCCCGCGAGCGTGGTTCAGAGACTAATTCAGAATGAAACCACTCAATTGGTCGTCGGTGATGGATCGGTTAGAGGTTCGTCAGACCTCCACGCCGGTTTTTGGGTATAGCCACCCTATCACTGACAGGCTAACGCTGCGTCGATATTCACTTTCCATGGCTACAAGACATTGTTAGCTTACTGCCTTGCATAATAGTTATTCAAACTCCTAGCAACCCTGGTCCTGCTAATATATAATAGATTGAGACCTGACTCGTTCTTCTTCTCTCCAAAGTCTCTGCTCACTTGATCAGACACAGCTTTCCCTCACTATACACCCTCCCCGAGTCCTCAGGTACCGACTCTCTTGAGAATCTTCACCGTTGCTGCCCTTGAAATGCCCTACAAGTCTCGCTGGACGGTGTCTGTGCCGGACTGTTCCTTACCGACCTTCCTTTTCAAATCTCCTACACACGACCTGGGCGAGAACCGTGCCTTCTCTGAAGCTGCCCGTCCCGAAACCCACTTCATCACACGCAATCAGTTTCGTCTGTGGTCACAGCGGCTTGCGCTTGGATTGCTCAGGTCCAAACACTTCAAGAAAGGTGATCGTGTGCTCCTCTTCAGCGGGAATGACCTCTTCGTACCTGTCGTGTTCATGGGCGTTCTGTGCGCTGGCGGTATCTTCTCTGGTGCGAACCCGACCTTCGTACCGCGAGAGTTGGCCCACCAGCTAAAGGACAGTGCCGCCACATACCTCTTCTGCTCAGATGCGGCCGTCGACACGGGCATTGAAGCTGCCAAGCTGGCTGGCCTGGACCCACAAGAGAGGGTGTATGTGTTCAATTCAAAGATATACGATGGCCACACCCAGGGTGTGAACGGCCTGAGATATTGGAGTGAGCTCTTCGCATCGGAACAAGACGCCCGCGGATTCCAATGGGATGATATGGCAGGGCCTGGGGAGTGCGATGCGACCCTGGCTCTCAATTACTCCTCCGGCACAACAGGGGTACCGAAAGGTGTCGAAATCACGCATAAAAACTACATCTCCAACACACTACAGGTTGCGCAGATGGCTACTTTGTTTCCCGACCACGAGGCTCGCAATGCGCGAGCTTCGTGGCTTTGCTTTCTACCACTTTACCATGCATACGGACAGACTTTCTTTGTCGCGGGCGCTTTCAATAGGGGCATCCCTGTGTATATCATGCCAAAGTTTGACTTTTTGAAATTCCTGGAGTACACACAGAAGTTCAAGATCACCGACTATCAGCTTGTTCCACCGATTGCAGTGTTACTGGCCAAGCATCCTGCAGTGAAAGACTACGACTTGAGCTCGGTCGAGAATATTGGTTGTGGCGCAGCGCCATTGGGGAGAGATGTGTCTTTACAAATCGAGAACAGGCTTGGGAACAATTTGAATCTGAAGCAGGGCTGGGGCATGACTGAGTATGACTGATCCTTTGTCCTGTGCTCACACGTCCAAACTTGCTAATCGAGCACATAGATGCACCTGCTCACTCCTTGGATGGGATCCCAACGAGATCTCGACTTCCGCGGCAGTTGGCGAGCCAAATGCAAATTGTGAAGCCAAGATCATGACCGAAGATGGTACTGCAGAGGTCACAGCTCGAGGGCCTAAAGCAGTGGGCGAACTCTGGTGTCGTGGCCCCAACGTCATGAAGGGCTACTGGCGAAATGAGAAAGCGACCAAGGAAACCCTCACTCCAGACGGCTGGCTTCGGACCGGCGACATCGCCTACGTCGACGAGGAAGGCAGGTTCTTCATCGTCGATCGCATGAAAGAACTCATCAAGGTAAAAGGCAACCAAGTGGCGCCTGCCGAGCTTGAGGCCCTGCTCTTAGAACATCCAGGCATTGCAGACGCGGCAGTCATTGGCATGCCTACCGAAGACGGAGACGAGAAGCCGCGCGCCTTCATCGTCCGACAAGTCGGTCCGGCCGGCGAGAACCTTACAGCCCAAGAAGTCCAGAAGTTCGTCGAGACGAAAGTCATCAGGTACAAGCGTCTGACTGGTGGTGTGGAATTCCTCAACGCAATACCCAAGAACCCCTCTGGCAAGATCCTCCGTAGACAGCTGAGAGACGCAACGAGGGAGAGATTACGGAAGGAAGGCGCTAGACTGTAGATACATGTTGCCGATTCAGAGCATAGAGGTAGTATTATATAGGTAGAGATATATACCTCCACCCCCTTCCTGTACTTTCTCCATTCGCAAACGTCGCCTTCCTCAATCATGTCCCAGCGCGGAGAGTCAAGACACAGCTTCTTCCAGAGAAGGCGGAGGGAGGAGTCCTCACTGCTCAGCCTCCGAGGTCATCAAGGACGACAGCCCGGGGATTACACATGTATTAAGGCTTGAGTGCTCAAAATACGAGTGCAGGCGCCCGCACTCGTCAAACGAGACAGAGACAGATCAGCGAATTCAGAGTTTTGTTTCTCAGCCATTATTGGTAGCGATGGTCGATGGTCGATGGGTGATGAAGAACGATGACCCATGAATTGTATGTAGCCTGTCGTTCCGCTCCTCAATTAACCTGGCCTCAGCCCGCAGCCCCTTACTCGTCTGTATCAGCCACCACAGGCGCGTACCGACGAATCAAACTCCCTGGTGAAAGTTTCCCTTTCAAGGGATGTCCTGGAAGGCCCTCAACTTAGCCTGGATATGGGCAACGCAGACCTAGGTAAAGGTGCAAACTCCCATCAAAGGAGAGGGTATCAGGACTCGTATGCCGGCCACAGATAATGCATGCTAACTGCGCAACGCTGAGCTTCTCGCCGCCACGTTTCACAGAGGGCCTGCTGACCGCCTTTTGGACACGGAATCTATCATGTATTGTATGCTAGACAACCGGATCACTAGGCTAGATTTGAGAACAGGACGCTTCATGCATCTACGAGCACGGAGTACGTGGTCAAGCCAGCGCCCACAGCCACCTCACCTCGTATTGGTTTTGCATCTGAAGCAGCCACTATGGCCAGGGACGTGCCCTTTGCCCCTTCGTTTGCCCTTACCATGCCTGGTGGCTGTGTGGAGTACGGAGCACTGTCCGGAGTACATTACCTCGTTGATGCCCCGGGGAACACGATCGTGGATGAAATGGACCAGCTATATACGGAGTACAATCACACCAAACCCCAGCTTGATCACCAATGGACCCCGAATCGCTGAAGGACCGTAGATATCCCCACAATGCAATCCATCGTCCACGAGGCTCTCTGGTGCTGAGAATCCCCGTCCCCGTCCCCGTCACCATCACCCGCACCCCGACTCTCGCCCAAGAGAACCTCATCGGCCGCGCCAGAAAATGGTACTCGTACGACCGCACATCATGGGACCGATTCATCGACACTCTCGCAAAGTCATCGTCCTCCGTGACTCGGAGCAGCCTCATCCTGGAGAACGTCCAAGCCGGGAGCGAGCAGATCGTCACGCATTTCACGCACGCATGCAAATCGCTCGTCCAAGGACGGGCCAGTCAAGCCTCCCTTCATTTCAGCACATTCTGCCAACTCGTCACGAGATACAGCCCTCGCAATCTCACCAAGGTCGTCAAGCTACTGATCTCGCTGCAGCGGTCGGTCCTTTACCAGTCCCGGGCTGGGAAGACGCTTTTCCGGCATACCCTCTCCTTTCTCCGCCGAGTCGCCTCGAGTCACCATCCTGCACATCCCTTGCTGGCTCTCCTAGACTGCTCGGACACCCTGAGCCTTCTCGAGCCGCACATGCAGAGGCTCATGCACGAGGCTTTCCCGGAGTACCATGCCACTGGCGGAGCAGACGGTCTGCACTCCGACAAAGGCATCCACCCGTTCAGAATCAATCTCCCAGACGGCCGGACCTATCTAGAAGAGTGGCGGAAACGACACTGTCCACGATAGACTCTTTTCCCAGCCCTATGATGCTGGTTTTAAACTTAAGCATGATGGTGGCAGGCACTGGGGATGACTATTTCATATTCCCAGAGTAGCTACCTAACTTATCTATCAGGTACCCAAGGTGGGGAGTCAACGGATGTGCCTGCATTTGGTGCACATCCCCAATCCCATCGTTGTCATCGAGGTACCATATAAAGACAAGCGCGCCTATCCCATCCCATGCCACTCTGTCCTATCCCGTCTGGCATTACATTTGACTTCAATTACTTACTATCATCATAATCCTCCTCCCTTCTCAGCGCAGCCAACGCAATCCTGATCTCCCTTCCGATCTTCTTGTCCAGGGCATCACCGCCTGCGGCTTTCTGCCACTCCAGCTCCCGGTCGTTCGTGACGATTGTCAGCCCTTTCCGCTCCAGCGGTTTTAGTGCAAGGCTGTTGTTCAGGTCCTCGATGATCGCCTTGCGGTGCTCGTCATAACCAGCAAGCGCGGAAACGGCTGACGGGTCTACCGCCGCAGATGCCCCGGCGTCTCGGTAAGAGGAAAGGATATGTGAGATTAAAGCAAGCGTGCTGGCTTCAGTGGCTTTCAGGAATGTGAGGGCATCGGTGCCTTCCTTGCGTGCCTGTGCCCCCATCATGAAACTGGTGCTTGCTCGTACAAGCTGATTGGGGAATTGGTTCAGGAAGCCCGAGATCTCGGCGGCCATCACACCGCCGACGGCGTGGAGAAGGTTTAGGCAGAGCGGGAGCAATCCACCCGCCCAGATCCGGTACAACAGACCACAGTGAGGTCGTTGGTCCACATGAGACACTCCTCCGCGTGCTCGTTGAAGGGATCCCGTCGTTTTCGAGGTCGAAACGCGATTGAGTACCCCCTCCACTGCGAGCTCTTCTGCCACTAGCGGGAGCGAGGAGAGTGAGACGAGAAATTGCATGCTTAGGTCGGCATAGTCTACTTGATCACTAGAATCGGGCTTCCGGAGCAAATGCGACCAGGAGTAAAGCAGCAGGCATGATGAGATGACGCTGGAAGAGATCAATCGCTCGGACAATTCAGCGGAGAATTGAGCGAGGAGAGGGAGTCTCAGAATAGCTTGGAACAGAGTGAGAAGGAGGAGGACATCGCGGACTCCGACATGGCTTGCTTCGTCAGCTTCGCCTCCGGCTGTGCTCAGCTGCTGCTCTTGCAGTGTAGATATCACGCTCTTGAAACCCTCCGCAATTATTGTGGTGGCGATCTCCAAAAAGATCACATTAGCGGGATCGAGAACGACCAACGAAGTACTTGTTTGCGGCAACGTTGTTGGCTTTGGAGTTCTCTTGTCATGATAATGAACAACCATGACCAAAATCGAGAGCATGGAGCGCCAGTACACGAGGTTGCCGTTGATAATAGCCTCATCGTAGTTCCTAGACTGAGCCCGAACTGCGTTCCATGCTGGCTCCAATAAGCTGGATAAGCTTGAACCTTTAGCATCTGCTGACAGCAAGTGACGAAGCAACACCAGTGACAGATCTGCCCGTGTCTGGAGAAGTGTCTCAAACACTGGTTCAGGGGAGAATACCCGGGCATTTGCTTGGAGGCAGTGAGCAATGATACGCGCTAGGAGAGTCTGGTCTTCCCGCTCGCGTATGAAGAGCTTGCAGTGCTCGACGCAAAAATGATGGAGACTGTGCAGAAGGACAAGCTCAGAGTCGACCAGTGATAGGTTGTTATTCGCTCGTCGGAACTCGGCCGAAAACGACTGATTCGGACTTCTTCCATTTTGCCCTCCCTCCCAATGCGGATCATGCAGGAAAAGTCGGCTTGCGAACTCGACGTCGTAGAGGAAGTTGGGCCCGTACCGTCTCTCAATTAACCCAGTGCGTCTGATGTTTGAGATAGTAAACCCGCTATACTTGGCCGAAAAGTTCTTTCGGAGATTTGCTTGCAGAGAAGCATTGTAGCTGGAAACGTTGATCGCATTGCTTGCGAGCCAGTCAAGGAGAGGGGTGAAGGTCTTGACGGCGGACTTGTCTTGATTCACAGTCGAGTAATGCAGATGAGTCGTAGAGAGATCTGTCACGTGGGATGCAATGGCGTTCTGTAGAGACTGGTACATTTCATCATCGTTTTGAACCTTACCCTTGGTGACATAACTGACGAGCTTAGAAAAGAACTGGCTCGAAGATTTCAGATCGTCGGTGACCCAAGGCCAGCAAGATTGGGCCTGCGAGACGAATTGAAGCATAGAGACAGCGACGATGGGAGAGAGCGCCCCAACGTCCCCAAGCTCTTCAATCGCAGCCTGCAAAAAAGTCTTACCACGGAGTGATCGGATTGGCCGATCCTGTCCTCCTTTCAGCTTCCTGGAGTCGTCTGGCAAAGAGCCCGTTAGGATGAGCGTTCCTACCCATTGCTGCGTGCTCTTGACCAGCAGTGAAAGGAGTCTCCAAACCTCGTCGCGTGATTGGCTGGACTGAGACAGCTGGTCAATGTGCTTCAGCAAGTGGACCAGGTCAAGGCACGACGCCGGTCCAAAGTGCCGCAGCAGGGATGACGGCTGGTGAAGGTCCACAGATGTAAGCGTGGATTGGAATAAAGTGAGACAAAGTGCCCTATGCGACGGATAGAGCTGAAGGATACGAGCAACGGCAGGTAGTACATTGAAGACTTGAGTCTCAATGGCCGACAGGGCCAGATTTCGAAGCATGCCGAACCGAATCAGCGTGATAGTCAACGACAACATTGCATTCAAATTGGACCCGTCAGCAACTCCGGTTCCAATGCTGCGCTCATTACCACAGCCAGCGGAAAATATATATCGTACAATCGGTACGTTATGGAGGTCATCCACGCGGTCTGGGCGGAGAGCAGACACTAGGAAATGGCCAGCTTGGGCAAAAGCATTGTTGATGTCCAGGGTCGACCCAACAGAATCGCCGAAATTGAAGGTGAAACATAGTATGTCGGTAAAGGACTTCGCTATCCTCGAGTTGATTCGTGCAAATTGCTCGCGGGACGGAAATGTCCAAGACTGAATCTGCTGAAAAATATTGAACATTGCCTCCGTTGACGCCAGGAGTAAGGGCCCTTGGACGCGCTGAATTAGCGAGAAGTTTGTGGAGACTTCCTTCCCTAATCTCCTCCCGTTGGATGGGTCTGGGAGAAAGCGCGCGACAGCTGATTCGATGAGGGTCTCGTAAAGCTGGGTGCACTTCTCGAGAAAATCGTATTTACATTGGGGGATCTCAATTGCTGAGACGAGTGGTAGCATCAATCCGCCTCCAGTATGATGGGAAAATAGACTTGTACGATTGATACTGGACCAGACTTGTGCTGGCCTGATCTTGGTAAATATCACCGCAAAGTCCAGACTCGAAACCAGGATTCTGTTATCAAAATTTGTAGGCGATCGTCGGCGGAAAGTTTGCAGTTCCTGCTCGAGAATCTCGAACACACATGACACAAAATCCTTGCCAGGGGTTATGTTGCTGTTGAGCTCTTCTAAGATCCGCATACAGTGTTGTTGTGCTCCGCTAGCACCTCCGGGAGTGGCGTTGGTTGTAATGCTTTGTAGAAAGGCGGCGGCGAGTGAAATGATCTCAGCTACGACCTCCTCCGGTGAATCTTGTTGGGACGGCGTCGTAGAGAATAGCCTCAGATGGTATAGATCTACCAATTTGCCAACATATGCCAGACCAGAGAAACCGTGCTGCCATCTGATGACTGGCGGCCAAGAATCTGAGATGACTTGCCCAATTGTCTCTGCAGGAATGAGATTGTTCATTACAGCTCCTGGGTTGGTGTTTTCAAGCATCAAAGCCTGTGATGGAGACAGTTCAAACACACTGATGGTGTTGTTCAGAACAACAAAGTTTGCGTTCTCGTCTTCTCGAACAGTGTTGAAATCCACACCGTCAGTGGCTGCTTGGGTAAAGGTTGTGAGGCCTTTCATGCGGAATTCAACGTAATGGATACCGTCTTCACAGACATTAGTCCTAGCCAATGCCTTTGCAAACTTTAGGAATGGTAGAGGCTCGTAGGGGAAACGCGAAGCCGCCGTGTTGAAAAAAGCTTCCTCTAGATCGCTGTTATGCAGTAGTTCGAGGGATGGGTCGAATAGGATTGGGCCTGGGGGCTGTGTTTGTGAGATTGACATCAAAGCCAGCTGGGCTGAAATAGTGTCTGCCGAATAGCCTAAAATGGTAACGGATACAGCGACCAGTTCTTGTAAAGTCTGCAATTTATATGCTGAGAGCATTGTTGTCGGAGACTGGATCTGGCTCCTCAAGAATACAATGTACTCGAAAACCTGAAGATCAGCCACCGCATGATTGAGGAGCCAGTCTGCCGCATCGATCTCCTCATTGGACTCTTTGATATGGACGGGTTTTATATTTTGGCAGACGTCTTCAAATAAACTCTGCTGAAGTGATGCACTGCTGCCGCTGGAACCTCGCCTACCAGTAGCAGCATCAAAAGTCGCAACGCCATCTCCCATCCCAACTCGTGATGCAAAATGGGTTTCGCGGGACTCTTTAGCCTGAGAAGCGAGCGATCGTAATTGCCGCAGAATGAGGCCCCATGACAAAACGGCAGGCCCGGCCTGGGCTATGTCACACCCAGGTTGAGTCTGACGAATTATCAATTCGTGTAGATCGGAAGCTGCCTGGGGGTCCAAAAAGAATTCAACGGCACCATTTGACCTGATTAATGAGCCTTGCAAGCCAGGAGTCGTTAGAGTTGACATGGAGGAGGCGAGATCAAACATTGTCGCCGTGATGAGGGACGCAGATAGATGAATTCTTTCAATCTCCAGCTGCTGCTCTTCGATTTGTGAGGCAAAGGTACTGAAAAAGTCTTGGGATTGCATGAATTGTAACCAGGTAAGTAAGTCGGTGGTTGAAGCTGGACCGGGAAGACTCCTGGCTTTCAGCAAGAGGATTTCTAGGACCTCAGCAATGATCTGTAGACTCGTAGTTTGTGACAATTCCTGAAGTTTGAGGATATCTGAATTCGAATCCTCCAGATCCCATGCACGGCCGCCGTTGCTCAATAAACCCATTTGTACTTCAATTGATTCGATGGACGGGCCGACAATTCCTTGATTGGATACCCCCCGATCGTCCTGAGTGACCTCTGTGACCAAATTGTGTAGATGAGAAGATGCGATTTTGACTTCCGCTGGTAATAGGCTCATGTCAACGAGCTCCCGGTGAATGTGAATGACTGTAACCTCTTGCCGCAGATACTGAAGGATAAGTCTGCGGCGACGTGCATTTTGAGCGTCAAAAATCCCATCATCTCGTGGACGAGCCCCAGCTTGAGACTGGGTCTGCCTGTCCAAGTACTCCGACCCAAGCGCATCTCTGAGACTTGCGATTTCAGCATCGGAAAGGCCTTCTGTAAGCCTTGACTCGGGACGGTACTGCCACTCCAAGAACACCACGCGGAGGGCCTCCAACTCTTCTAGTCCAGTCTGTTTGCTCAGCCATAGCGCATCCGACTTGATCTCATCGATGTTGTAGAGCGAATCTGAGGGAGGAATAGTGGCAACGGTGGTGTCGAATGCGGTCTTCGAATTGGGGGATGGGGATGAGAAGGCCGGAATTGGTTTTGAGAGAACCCGCTTCGGTCGTTCGCCGCAGAGAACTTCTACAGCGAAATCGGATCTCTTGGTATCGTGAGATAACAATGCTTGAAGTAGATCGTCCCAAGATCTGTTCTGCTGTCAGTGGACCGTTTGTCTCCAACGGGAGGGGGCTTGCAGGAGGGACTCACGGCAAGAGGATATCACCCGCAAAGCATTTGGCCAGGTCTGGAAGGTAGACTGGGCTCAAGGAGCCTGGAGCCATGCTTGCGGAGTTGATATGTGGTCATTAACAGGTGGTTGACTTTGGTGGATTAAACACTGGAACTCAGCGATTATTTACATTTTCCATGCGGTGCTGCAATTCACCTGTCGACGCGTTTGGACAGTGAAAAATAACCGCGCCTGACTGCCTTATAGCCCACCCTAATGAGTACGGTGAAGTATGAATACGCGATTTCACAACCCCTAGCTCACTCATCTAGTAGATAAAACTTTCAGTCGTTCAACTATGATCACTGCCTTTGTCATGGTCTCATTATTGGTGCTACCAAGACATATATTGACGATCTAGTGAGTCTTCTATTCACGGCAACGGAAGGCGACTACTGACGTTTCAAATATACTGACCCTGCATGCCACCTCAGGCCCCTGAGGCAGGCAGCCTTGCGTTCTGTGAACTGCTGGGTGTGGTCTATCATATGTCCACTCTACGACAGTGTATTTCTAACTTGTGTCTTGCTAAGACAGCGGTCTAACTCCTTGTACCTAAGCCTTCTCTTCCTGCTCAGCTCTCGCTGTCTTAAATTTCCTAGCCGGGATGTGGTTCATGAAGAGCTCATCTAGTTCTTCAAATGATAGGTTGGCGCATTCAGGTTGGCATACCCAAAGATAGATTGTGCATAATATCGAGATGGCTCCAAAAATGAATGTCACTTTGGCTCCTAAATTGGCTTTGTCGGGATTGAAGAGGTACGGGAGAACAAATCCCCACATCGTCTGCATAAATTATCAGCATTTCGAATGACACCTGTCAGATCTGCTTTATGAGGAAGCTTACGAATAGAACATTCTCAAAAGCGAAGGCCAGGGAAGCCGTTTTCGCACGTAATCTGGGTGTCGAAATTTCGGCCAAGATGGTGTAAGCTGTGGCGCCAATGGTGACATTGAAAACGAAACAGTACACGAGAAGCAAGGCCACTGTCCCCTTGACCGCCCCAGTCGTTGCCGCAACAGCCAGACCACCAGTAAGAAGTAGCAGTGTTGTGAGTAGCACGAGTCCCATAAAACTGAGCGATCTCCGTCCGACTTTATCGATGAGGAACCATGAACATACATTCCCTAGAAGGGACAGAATGCCTTGAACAATCGATAAATGGAAACTCGCTTGAGTTGTGTATCCGGCTAATTGCTGATAGTAGGTGCTATATGACGCAACGAAAGAGACCCCACAGAGAGCATGTATTGCCAAAGGCATACAAGAGACAACGGTACGTCGTAGATTCGACCGTCGGAAGCATTCGAGATATGAGACTCCTTTTGTTTCCTCCCTTGTTTTGGAAAGCGTTCGTTTGATGATGCGGATTTGCTGCTCTGCTTGTATCGAAGAGAAACCTAACTGTCCAAGCGAGCGGAGGGCCTCATCACCCTTCCCTTTATCAGCCAACCACCACGGCGACTCAGGGATAAAGGGCAAAAATAGTGTCACAAATCCTGAAAAACTGTATTCAGAGGCAAAAGCAGTGCGGTATGCCCAGCGTGACTCTTGGTCAGCGGTAAAGTTAATGATCAAGGATGCAATCAAGGATCCGAGAGTCATCGATATCGGAGCTGCTGCTGTCAACACACCCCGCAGTTTCTGTGGTGCAATCTCTCCGATATATGTCATACTCAAGGTTCCAAAGCCGCCTGCACAGAAGCCACTGAGGAAAATGCCACCGAAGTAGACATTGTTGCTCGTGGCGACAAGCTCAAGTGTGATGGAGGCGAATTTGAACGCCAGAAGAAGTGAGAACGTTATTTTCCGTCCACATCTATCGGCTGTAGTTGCTGCGAGGAAAGCACCAACCACTCCCCTGCATCCTTAGTAAGTCTAAGGGTAGAGGAGATGTAGGCATTATAGGACATGAGGAGAGTTACTTCCATATTTCTGTGAATAGAATAGACTTACGCAGCATTAGTAGCACCGTAGTATGCGGCCTGCCACGACGCCGGCAGGACATAATTGCCTCGGAATTGGTATCCGAAATCTTTCCTGAATTGAGGAATTCCTAAAACTGAGTTGCTGATGGAGTTGGTGTAGGCCGATGTCACCATAACAAGTATCGCGTAGATGCTCCAACCAAATGAAAGTGGGTGTTCCCGAACCGCGCTGAGCAGGCTGTGGTCTTCTTTGGGCTCATTGTCAGGATGTTCAACCGGTTCACTGAAGTTAGAATCCACCTCTGTAAGTGTAAGAACCTGGTCGACTTTAGGCACAGCGCCGTCCTCCTTCATAGAAGAAGCTGAAGTCATTCTGGTCGTTGAAAGCCCGTAGGTGATCACTGATGGCCTAGGCATTTGTTGACTGCTATATTGATATATTTTATCCACTGGTTGAAAGCATACTTGGGCTAACTTTTGGCGGTAGAGCGCCATTACTCAAAATTTGGTCATCAATGGGTCATCATCCGATATCAAAACAGTGATTCGTGTAACTGGAACCTACGGGGAAAACAGGAAGTGACTAATAATTTCCAGGTATCTGGGTTTGGAAACTGTTGCTCGTAATCTTGCAGCTCGTATCCAGCACTGACTAGGGTTTGACCATGTGGTGGGCACATGGATATTCAACAAAACTCGGTTCGGTGGATGGAGAAACGGTAATTTCCTCCCTAAGGTGCCAGCTTTGCTTAATTACCTAACTGTCTAAACACTGCAAGGTGCGCGCGCTATTTCACTCTGTGAAGAGACCATTTGTGTATTCAATATGTACACCGATCTCGTCCATACTCTCACGGCGGTGGGGGCTCATCATCATCACACATATTTCCCCCTGGGAGCTGAATGTCTCATTTCCCCTCTTGCGGGCCGTCAGATCATGGCCATGATGTAATTATGCTAGTTTAAAAGAACCCAAGTGTGAGATCCTTGACAGCAACACTTACTGAATGAAGCTAGCAAGCCAGACCATCCATCCTATTCCGTGATTTAGATCTGGAAACCAGGTAAAAAGGTCTTGAGGGTCTGAGACTCGGAGGCGGTTGCGCTTGTGACTAAGCCAGCGATCTAGACAGCTCTCGATCCAGCCAAGCATATTGCCAGTTGGTGGGAGCAAGCAGACTTTAGCCGGACTACGCTTTAAACTTTTGCATGTCTCTCCATGCTGTGCCCTTTACACCCCTGTGGGTGGACATCTGCTTGGAATCTTGTGGTTTAGGCGAAGGGGGAAGAGATACTTCCTCTTTCATCCAAGCTGCTCCACGAGGCAATGCGATTTGTTGGCCACATTTGAGATAAACACTGCCTGGTATCCAAATCTATTGTGTGGTTTAAACTTCTAGCAGGCAAAATGTCCAACCAAGGCATTCAGATGCCGTTGCTCTTTATTGTCAAGGACCCGAAAAGTTATCCCCGTGCTGGAAAGGATGCGAAAGTCGTGGCGTCTCATGTGTCTGCTCGGTATCGAGGATGGAGGAAAACCAACCGACGAAGTCTGGCACTCGATACAACAACCCAGGCCATTCTGGCCTCGGGGATATTGTCATCTTCAACTTGGGGGAATATCAAGACCATTCAATTTGAGGTTGAAGATCCTGCATATGCTGCGAACGTCGAGCGGCTAAATGAGCACCACGATGACATGACTAGACGAAGTGAGCACTTCTCCGCTGGATTTTCCAAGAAGACCTTTCAGTTCCAGAAGGAAAACGTCGAAAATTGGACCATCTTTTCGGATCTCATTTCACCGCAGATTGCTAGCCTGGGTTCTCATTTTTTCGACCCCTTCACTCCCACAAATTCCAAATTTGACGCTGAAATGAGGTCAAATTTGCATTTTTACTTCAAAGTCATTCGCCCATTTGCCACCCACCTGATGAAACCGTGGCGCTGGTTCGATAACTTGGCTCAGATTCAGAGTACACCTGTGCTGGCATATGCGGTCGCCGCATTCACCTCCATCTTCTTGTCAGGCTGTCTCAAAGGCGGGCCGGGGGTAGTTCTTCCGCCCGCCGAGGAACGAGGCAGGAGGTCGCTGTGGCCTATTCCTCCGTGGCTGAGACTGCAGACCAGTTGTGTCGCCGAACTCAATATGCTTCTCTGTAAGCGCGTACCAGAAAAACTTGAAGAATGCTATGAAGCGATCTTGTTCCTCTTCCGCATATCGGTAGGTAATTCCGTCCACAACAAGCTCTCAGGCTCTAGATTAAACTCTGGCGGGGAAATTCAACGGCGCCTAATGATTTTATAGATCTTACTTGCGGACGGCGAGTCTGCAAGAATGCACTATAAGGCCCTCAAACGCATAGCCCCGGAAGCTGGCAGGAAAGTGACTCCATTATTCAAAGAACTGGCGCTGTAAGTCTTAATTTCGAGCTTGCGACTTGGTCCTAAATGGTATCAGCACCAAGGTGAACATCGTTTGTGCGTTCCTGCACAATCAATCGATAGTTATCCTCCAGACGAATGGACAGAGAACTGCGAAACGGTTAGAACAAGTGATTGAGATCGACCGCAAGCTTTGGACTTCAGATCGGGAATGGTACAACCATCGAGCGAGCCTGTCTGCACGGATGTTGGCATGGCGTGTGGAGGAGCCAGCCGAAAAACTGCAGCCCGAGACAGCAGCGGCCCTTTTGCGAATGGATCCAAGTAGCAAGCTGTTGAATGCTCTCGAGACGACGGAAATGCAACGCTGTTATCAAATCGCGATATACTTTGTCATGTACCTTCACGCGATCAATTTCAACACGGCGGCGCCCCGGGTAAGGTCGAGCATTGTGACTCTGCAAGAAAAGCTCTCCAAGATGGACTTGAACTTGATCAGCAGTGTTTGCAAGTGTACACTATTCAATATTTTCTTGGCCGGGGCGATGGCGACACGCGGCCATTGGGAGAGAGGGTGGTTTATCAGGCATTTGGCGATTCGATTCCCCGATGTTCAGTATATGGACGACGTATATTCAATGCTAGTCGAGTTCATTGATCCTTTCGGGATTGTGTTTAGTGTCCTGGAGGAAATCTGGGAAGACGTCCTAAAATTTCGTTCGGCTCTGTCAATACAGTCTCAGACTGGACACATGGATTTGTATAGGGGCGACATCGTTCGGCCGGTGGAGCAGAACAGGCCTATTACATATTCTCCTGACCTGTCGAAGCCGACAGATATTGTCGAAAAGAAAGAAGTAACGATCGAAATAGGAGAGGAGTTTGATTGAAATTAGGAAGTCTAGGAGTCAGAGGCCGCTGCGTGCCCTGACTGCATCTACAACTCGGTCTGTTCTTTCTCAGCCAGCACATGTGAGACGGCTTCCCTAAAAAGGAGCTCTGCATAGAACATGTGGAATGCATTAACGCGAGCTAGGAACATGGGCTTGTTTTGAGTCGGATTGCAGACCATGGAGGCAAATGTGATGCTGATCTCATCATGATCGCTCTGGTCAGATTGGTGGTATCGGTGGATAGTGAATCGATGGGCACCGGCAAAAGAACACTGATCGGACCCAAATGCGAAATCGACATAGCTTGGCTGTGTAGATCTGGCCCCCGCGTTGGTAGTTGGGTCATTCAGGAATCTGTCAACCAGCTGGAAAGCCCCAAAAAGAGTATCATGGAGAGCAGGAAGGGTCTTCTCGCCCAAGGCTTTTGATGACCAGATCATTGACTCTTCACGAGGCTGGGGAATATCTTGTGTTCGTTGTTAGCAGGGTCGTCTGAATGGGCCGAGTAAACGTGCCAGTGAAGCCAACCAAGGTCCGTTTAGCAGCACCAAGCACTGCACCTTCAGCAGCGAACACCCAACCGCCGAAGAAGCCTTTCACGAAGGTTGCTAGGATTTGCTCATCCGAATACTGGCTCTTAGAGCGGGGAAGCCGGAGTTGAATGGATCTTGAGTCGGAGGCAGCCCAATGATGGCGTGGATTTACGACAGCTGAACAAGTCCGAGATCGCAAAAAGGATGCATCGCCGGTATCAGAAACATTGACAGAAGACGGATTGACGCGGTAAACCTGACGCGTGATCATTAGGCCCCAAGCACCCAAAGCGAGACTGGAGGAGACCGTGGCCCATTTGACAAATTTTGTAGCCATCAAGGGTCGAGACTGCAGGGGAGGACTGATGATTGCGCTTAAACCAAAGGTCGATGGCATGCAAAACGAATATATATACCAACCTAGGGGCGTATTCAATCCCAGGGAATACGAAGCAGTCGTTCTAACTAAAGTTCATCAATATTAGGAATGGGGGTGTCTTGAATCTTGATGACTGGCGGGATAAAACGGGGAGCAAACGGCCGTATAAATGGAGAAGACGCTTGGATCCTGGCGGTCACAAGCCTGGAAATAGATTTGCAGAGTTTAGACAATTTCAGATAAAGGTTGGATAGTGCAATGGAAAATAAATATTGTACTATGATGGTCTAATGATGCCTATAATCCATGGGTGATATCTCCCTGAGAGAGATGTGGTGAACTGCTAGCAACGCGCGAAAATATAGTCGAGAAGGAAAACGGGAGAGCAACTGAAGGCGAGGGGGGAACAGCCTCGAATTAAGCTTGGAGGGGCCACGGCGCATTTGGTATAATACTCCACCGTAGTAGACAAACGCTTCACCGTAATCTGGGGAAATCATACCCAGCCCAACCCAGCCATAATTTTGATCCTCAAATGCTCCTTGACTCACAGACTCAGCGAGCCTCTCTCAGCGTCCACCCCAGTGTCATCGCTCAACATACGAGTGCACGGCGCAATCTAGACTTGGTATCACTCGACTGAGCATGTCTCCCTCCGCCCTTATTGATCACTCGCCTCACCAACCCACTGCTGCACCCAAACGTGCCTCCGCCAACAACCTCGTCCTCATTGATAATTATGACTCTTTTACATGGAATGTGTACCAGTACCTCGTCCTCGAAGGTGCCACTGTTACGGTGTACCGTAACGACAAGGTCAGCCTAGAAGAGCTCATTGCCAAAAATCCTTCACAATTGGTCATCAGCCCTGGCCCAGGTCATCCAGATTCAGATGCCGGAATTAGTAAAGCAGCCATTCAACATTTCGCTGGCAAAATACCGATACTTGGGGTTTGCATGGGCCAGCAGTGTATCATCTCAGTTTTCGGGGGTGAAGTCGACGTTACTGGGGAGATTCTACATGGCAAGACGTCACCACTGAGGCATGATGGAAAGGGATGTTACACCACTCTCGAGCAAGACCTTCCTGTCACCAGATATCATTCTCTTGCCGGAACACATCCAACCCTACCGCCGTCACTGGAGGTATCTTCGTGGATCGCAAAAGGGCCAGATGGAGGGAAAGGGGTCATAATGGGTGTTCGACATAAGGAATTCGTGATTGAGGGCGTCCAATTCCACCCCGAAAGTATACTGACCGAGAATGGTCGGGTCATGTTCGATAACTTTTTATCCATGACCGGTGGAAAATGGTCAGAGAACCCGCATCTTGTTGCACCTGGAAAACCAACCAATGGAGTAGCAAACGGCCAGCAAGCTCCGGCGAAAGAAAACATCCTAGACAAAATCTACGCTCACCGGCGACTGGCTGTAGCTGCCCAAAAGCTGATCCCTTCGCAAAGACCTCAAGATTTACGGGCCGCTTACGACCTTGGTCTCGCGCCACCACAGATTTCGTTCCCAAATAGGTTAAGGAAATCTGCGTATCCTCTAGCTCTCCTGGCGGAGATCAAACGCGCGTCACCCTCTAAGGGCATGATATCTATCAATACCTGTGCTCCCGCACAAGCACGAAAATATGCGAGCGCCGGGGCTAGTGCCATTTCGGTTCTTACAGAGCCAGAATGGTTCAAGGGAAGTCTAGAAGACATGAGAGCTGTCCGCCAGAGTCTGGACAGCATGCCCAATCGCCCGGCGGTATTGCGAAAAGAATTTATCTTCGACGAGTATCAAATTCTGGAAGCCCGATTGGCTGGTGCAGACACGGTCCTTCTCATTGTCAAGATGCTCGACGTGGAGACTCTAACAAGACTATACAACTATTCGCGGTCACTAGGAATGGAACCCCTAGTTGAAGTCAATACCTCCGAGGAAATGAAGATTGCCGTTGAGCTTGGGGCCGAAGTCATTGGTGTGAATAACCGCGATCTCACCAACTTTGAGGTTGATCTTGGAACGACTAGTCGACTCATGGACAATGTTCCCAAGTCAACAATCGTTTGTGCCTTGAGCGGCATTTCCGGACCCCAAGATGTCCAAGCTTACCGGAAAGACGGTGTAAGGGCAATACTAGTGGGCGAAGCACTAATGCGTGCCACGGACACAGTTGACTTTATCTCTAAGTTGGTGGGAGATCCCAACATCCCTCCCAAACCAAAATCACAGCGACCGTTGGCTGTCAAAATCTGTGGCACACGAACACCCGAGGCCGCGAAGGCCGCAATCGAAGCAGGGGCAGACTCAATTGGGATTATTCTTGCGCCTGGCCGAACACGGACTGTCTCCGACGAAGTCGCTCTTCAAATAGCACACGTCGTGCGAACCACACCTAAAGCATCACCTCCCCTGAAACATGAGCTTCAAGACCTTGGTGCCTCTGACTTCTTCGACTACGCCTCCCAATCCCTCGTGCGACCAGACCGCGCACAACTAGTCGGCGTCTTCGCCGGCGTTTCACTCGAAGACATAATCTCCCAAGTCTACAAGCTCAACCTCGACGTGGTCCAACTACACGGCTCCGAACCAATAGAGTTTGCGCGCTCAATCCCCGTCCCCGTCATCCGCAAATTCTCACCGGCGGAACAAGGCCTCTCCGCGCGGGGCTACCATGACCTGCCCCTCCTCGATGCCGGCGCAGGTGGCACAGGCCAACGTCTCGACCTGCAGGAGGTCCGCGCACTCTTTTCCCGTGACCCGGATGTGCGAGTCATGTTCGCAGGCGGCCTGACGCCCGATAATGTCCAGGCTGCGCTACAGGCTCTGGGGCCGTATAAACGCAACATTGCGGGTGTGGATGTTAGTAGTGGAGTCGAGGAAGGTGGCGCGCAGAGTATAGACAAGATTACTAGGTTTATCAGGGCTGTCAAAGGGTAGGGCAAATGAGCACTTGGCTATGTGGGTACGGAGCAGCTATCACATGCACAGAAAGAATATGGAGACGACAGATAGATAGATCGGTTCACACCTGAAATGAAGATATGGTTAGATTGGCCTTTTTGTCTTGGAAATCAACACCCGTCTAACTTGCAGGAGCTGGCTACGAGGATTTTGCCAAATGAAATGAATGCTACCTTTCCCCTACCTGCCCTCCTACCTGCTTCATCTCCTGTACAACTTTGCATTTTAATGAACATCCACCAAGTCAAGAAAATGAATCTCCACGATGAGGACGCTGCTGGTGATTGGGATGTCGTTGTTATGGACATCGGTTCCTTTGCATTCCACGTTCTCTGCTTAGTTCTATAAGGGGCTACGTACGAGGTTAGAAGAACAAGGAAAGCAAAATCGAGATCGAGGTGATAGATCTTCCAATATCAGTCTGAGTCTACGACCCGTAGACCGTCATCTGTAGCACGGCGAACCATCTCTAACTCCCAGACTGACAGTTGATTCTAGAAGAATTCATGCTCTTGAGACGCATTCCTGTACAGTCAATTAAGGCTTATTCTGCCTCACATCCATCAGCGTTTCCCTGTCAGATCCCAATCTGTTTGATTGTATGTATGGAGTATTTGTCACTTTCGCTGGTGAGCTTCACTTCAACTCCCTAGGGTCTCTGGCTGAGCGCGAGCATGTGCTCGTTCATCTGACCAGTTTATATTGCACTTTCGTTTCATCTCATTTCATTCCTCATCGGCGAATATTCCAGCCCTTGGCCATTGCCTCTTTACTCCTGTTCCTTTCTGCTCAAGCCCATCGCGAGCTCTTTGACAGTCGCTGCTGTGATATTTCTAATCCTTTGTCAGGCAATCCGGGCATGGCCTGTGATCCTCTGTTCAGGATCAAGGCTGGCTTCTCACATGCACAACCTTCCCTTCCTCACCAAAGTCATTCCAATACTCGACTCGCAACTCTCTTTCGTCGTTTTCATATCAATTTGTTTTGCATTGCTCTTTTCATCCTCAACAACCCCCCACCCCATACCATCATATCAGCCAAATCCACCTCCTCATCATGGGTCGGACATTCGCGCGCATCACCCTTGCATCGACAAACGACTTCTCTCCGCATAAGAACGACAAAATCAAGGGTTGGGTCGAGCACAATGGTGGCACCTTCTCCAAGGAAATCACGCCCTCGGTGACTCATCTGGTCGCGAGCTCCAAGGCTTGGAAGAGCTATGTTCCCATTGGTGAGTGTGCATTTGCATAATAATGATGTCGACTTTTAGGATAATCATGCTGGAAGAGCTGGTAGGCGGTGAATGCTCAGCTGACGGTAGAGAGTCAACATTGCCTTTTTGGTGACATGTACTCATGCATGCGTTTTCCTCACCATGGAGATCTGCGGCATGCTTTGCCAGCGAAGACTTTACACATAACCCAATCATTGACGCGCCTTGGGCGATTCGATATCCTCAGTGAGGTTGAAGCGATTCACTAACTGGAGTCCTGTTTTAAGTTAAGGAAGCGAGGCGACTTCGAACAATTTCTATTGTGAGACTCGAATGGTTAGAAGATAGTCTGCTGAGTAAAAATCGACGCCCGTTAGACACCCTTAAATATCAATATGAGAAAAGAACGATCCCAAGGCCGCGGAAAACTCGACCTCGTCAGAACCCAGACCACCACTCCAGTGAAGATTCAGACGGCGGAGTATCGACGGCAGTGTCAAGAAAGGAGAGGATCAAGGAACTGAAGTTAAAGAAACAGCGATCCCAGTTGGCGAAAGGTGTCAGCAAGATCGAGAGGCTGGAAATTTCAGGTAAGCGTTTACCACCCAAGGCCGGGACTGGGTTGTAGAAATGTCTTGAAAAGCTAACAGGTTGTAGCTAAAGAATTTGATGCCGAGTGCATTCAATTTGAGAAGGACATGGCCGCTAGTAAGCGCTGTCGCGAGATGTCTCGGATGCAGTTGAATATTGACCCATTGACCGCAGAGAACTATCGTCCATTTGTCGATAGCAAAGGCTTCATCTATCTTTTGACTCTGGTCCGAAAGGATAAATTGAGAGACAGGCTGGAGAGGCATCGAGTCAAGGTGCGTTATGCACCTTATTTCAAATCCGATCACCAAACATCCTATGAGCTCTCGCACGAAAACCCACACCCCCTTCGCAAGAGATCAACCCTGGGCGCTCCACAGGATTGTGACTTAGCAATTCCTTCGATCGAGGACCGGGATGTCAGACCCAGTGTGGTGAAAGCTACATCGAGCCACTCGAAGGCAATCCTCCCTCCTTGCCCAGTGCCCCTCTACCATTTCCCAAAGCCATACCCATATTCCGCATACCCAGTTCTAGCACGTGTGCTCCCCAAAAAGTTGTCCATGAAAAATCGTCGTCTTCGCGTCCACGTCCGGGATCCATGGGCTCAGAGTTTGCAGCTTTTCGAATACGCAGCACCACACACCGAATCTGTGAATGGAGACGCCAGCCAAGTGCGCACAAAAGAATACGCTTGCTATACGATCTATAGCCGACCAGGTCACCGACACGTCGAGACTCTTGCGCCCCCAGGAAGTACCTTCGACTTCGCATGGAATATGTTTCGAAAAATCTTCAAGCAGAAAGTTGGGGTGGAGTGGGAAGCGCGTGATTTGAAGCGCAAAGGGAAACGGAAGGAGGCGAACGAAGAGAATCAAATCCGGGGAGAAGACGGAGCTGATGACGAGAGGCATTGGGATTTCTTTGGACCCTTACGACTCAAGCAGCAAGCCAATGTGGTGGAAGACGGGGCGTTGGACGGTGAAATAAAGAGACGGCCAAGTGCGACGGTGATTGTTTCAACACCAAAATTGGGAGAGGAGCTGCTGGTTGGAGTCCAAGCGAAGACGCCAGAGGGTGGATGGTGAGCAGAAATCTGGGAGCTGCGCGATCGTCTGATTTTTTGGGCTCACGTCTTTGGAATCTTTGGAATGGGCTGGCTGATCTTTGAATCAGTTGGCGAAGCCTGCTTTCGTGGATTATAGGTAGTCCTTCTTTCTTGAAGTTCTCGTATATTGGGTCAAAGCCCACTCAACGTCGCCTCCAGCGCCGGCCTCAAGAGTGCCAGCCTTGATCTCGAAACATCGCATGGTCATCCTGGGACCAACCTCCGCGAGTTCGACATCTCGATAACTTGTTTGCACAAAGACATGATGCCTGACCTGGATACTGTCCTCGACGTTCTTAAAGGTGACAATACGAGTTCCGACTCGGTGAGGACCGTCCCGAGGGGGAAAGATATGCTTCAGTATCTGAACGACTCTCTTTCCCAAACGAGTCGTAAATCCCTCGAAGATGAGATGGGGATAGGATTCAGACACTGTTCCTCTTGCAGAATCGGGAATATCGGCCCTCAGGACAACATTGTGGAGGGAGAAGGAAGCAGTTGGGCCATGCGGGAGATGCGAGATCGTCATGGCAGTAGGAGTGCCTCGGTGTTCGTGTAGTAGGATAATATCAGTCAGGGCGGCAGATTTGGCACTGGCGACAAGATTGGGCAGGATGAGATTGCCCCGATTCAAGCGAATAGAGGTGGGCAGTAGAAGTCGGATTTCTTTAGAGAAGGCAGCAAGACGGGTGGAGGGACTTCGTGAGGTGGTAACGAGTGGTCGGGGGTCGGAGAGACCTGAGAGCATTGAGTATTCATCATCAATGGAGTCCTGGGCAGCAGCTGAGTCGGGGTCCAAGGACTCGTCGTACTTGAAGTCCTTGCGCAGAGTCTTGTCGTTGGCTATGGAGGGGTCCAGAGGCTTGCCAGATGCAAGAGACTTTTTGAGGAGAGCACGCTTCTCGGCAATGCTGGCATCTCGAAGTTGGAGAGCCCGACGGTAGATGTAGTCACGGCGCTCTCTGGCCTGGCGCCGGAGCATGTTGAAAGCTACCTAGGTATGTGGGTGATGATGCTGCCGTGGAACTGAAGGTGGTGGACGGAAAGAAAATAAAAATCGCTACCGGCTAACCTTCTACAATGGGAATATCCGATTCTGGGTCGCACCTGAACTTTTGCGGCTCCAACTCCAACTCGTGACTTCCGGTTTCCCCCCCCAGATATTGTTTTGTAAGGGACAGTCACGAAGCCATCGTTCCGTCATGCCATAATCTCTCTTTTTTCCTATTCATGCTTTACTAATATCCTCACCCTTCCACCCTCCACACTACCTCCACCCCCTTTGCTCTTGCTCTGCGCATGCATTCTAGTCCTGCGCGCACATCCACTACTTCGAAACGGGAGGACTGCCGGAGGGGTTGTGCAGAAGCGAATCGCTGCTCCTAACAGAAAGAATATCACACCTGGTCTTGATGAGCCACGAAAACGAACAGAACCCCCTCTTCCTCTTCCACCGTCCCCTCGCGCTATCCTAATTCCTTGCACGTCCTTTCTCTTTCAAAATGGAGGCCTTCAGCAATATGGGAAACCACCTGGTTTCCAACTCCGCCGCCGCCATTAATGCCACGGACGACGTATCCACCCTCGACCCCGATGAAAGTGTCCTCAGCCTTGCACAAGGACCCCGAAGACGCCAGCACGATGACGACGATGACGAGTCCGAGAGTGTTGAGGAGGATGATCTCGAGAGTCTGGCTAGCGGTGCCGTCGACGGGAAGAAAAAAGCCACCAAGCCCAAAGACCTCGAGCCTGAGAAGGAATTACCTCCCCATGCCTGCGCGTATGTCTACCTTTCCTCTTGAAAGGCCATTGTCATTTTAATTTCCACAAATCTAATGCTCTCTCTTCTCTCAGCTATTGCGGCATTCATAATCCAAGTACCGTCGTTCGATGTCTGAGTTGTTCCAAATGGTTCTGCAGCGCTCGTGGGAACACTTCTTCCTCTCATATCGTCAACCACCTTGTCCGCGCTCGCCACAAGGAAGTACAACTTCACCCTAGCAGCGCTCTCGGTGATACTGTGTTAGAATGTTACAACTGTGGCACCAAGAATGTCTTCCTCCTCGGTTTTATTCCCGCCAAATCTGACACCGTTGTTGTTCTTCTTTGCCGCCAGCCTTGCGCAGCCATGCCTTCATCCAAAGACATGAACTGGGACACCTCGAGGTGGCAACCACTAATCGAGGATCGATCTTTTCTCTCTTGGCTTGTCGCTCAGCCTACCGACCAGGAACAATTACGCGCCAGACATCTCAGCCCTCAAATGATCGCAAAGTTGGAGGAATTGTGGAAGGAAAATGCCAACGCAACCATCACCGATTTGGAAAAGTCCGCAAATATCGACGATGAACCTGCTGCGGTTCTTCTCCGCTACGACGACGCCTATCAATATCAGAATGTCTTTGGCCCCCTCGTCAAAATTGAAGCCGATTATGATCGAAAGCTCAAGGAAAGCCAGTCCCAAGACAACCTTACCGTGCGCTGGGATGTCGGCTTGAACAACAAGCATCTTGCAAGTTTTGTTCTCCCGAAGTTGGAGCTCGGTGATGTCAAGCTGGCTGTCGGCGATGAAATGAGACTCAAGTATGCTGGTGAACTCCGCCCTGTCTGGGAAGGCGTCGGTTATGTGATCAAGATTCCCAACAACCAGTCTGACGAAGTCACTATCGAGTTGCGGTCTAAGGGTGACCATAAATCCGTTCCCACGGAATGTACCCACAATTTCACTGCCGATTATGTCTGGAAGGCAACATCATTTGACCGAATGCAGCTGGCCATGAAGACCTTTGCTATTGACGAGATGAGTGTCTCTGGCTACATTTTCCATCGCCTCTTGGGCCACGAAGTTGCCGCTGCTCCCATGAAAACCCAAATCCCGAAGAAATTCAGTGTGCCAGGCCTCCCGGAACTCAACGGCAGCCAAATTAATGCCGTCAAATCCGTTCTGCAAAAGCCTCTCAGCTTGATCCAAGGTCCACCCGGTACCGGAAAGACCGTCACCTCGGCCACCATCATCTATCACCTTTCCAAGACCAATGGTGGTCAG
>Ga0105239_10000325_pt1 | contig 70490 bp, 64 predicted proteins | sample KBSC44metaG_FD_92761 | JGI IMG/M metagenome (GOLD analysis project Ga0105239, IMG submission 92761) | Corn rhizosphere microbial communities from Kellogg Biological Station, Michigan, USA - KBS C4-4 metaG | ecosystem: Host-associated > Plants > Roots > Rhizosphere > Soil | place: Michigan, USA...
AAGAAGATCGAGCGGCACGTCGCCTGCACGATGCTCCGGTCCTTCGCCGGGGAATGTCCCCCCAGCGATACCCGCATTGTTGACCAATATGTCTAGTCGACCATGCTTTGAATCGAAGTAGTCGTAGGCCGCTTGGTAATCCGAGGTTTTCGTGATGTCAAACTCTAGTACGTCGGCATCAACGCCCGCCGCTTGGAGTTCGGCAAGCGCTTCTTCTCCGGCTGATTTCTGTCGCGAGCCAATCACTACCTTGATACTGTCATTTTTGGTTTTCCCAAGATCGAGGGCAGTCTGTAGTCCGAGTCCGCGGTTTCCGCCCGTGATGAATGCAATTTTCTGAGCCATCGATGCAGTTTCTCCTGTCGAGCCTTGGATTCCCAAAAAAGCATGGAAGCTTCAGCATTTTGCTTTCTTCAGAGTTTGAGCCGCATCGAAGAGCGCAGGAGGTTCGCATGCCGGAAAAAGAAACTATGGAGCGCGCCAAAGAGGATCTCCGCGAAGGCAAGTCACCTTCAACAGCTGCAGGGGAGTTTGTCCGTGAGGAGATTGAGCACGTTCGCGAAGGTAAGCACGGCGCAAGATCACCGGAACAAGCAATTGCGATCGGCTTGAGTAAGGCCCGCCGCGCCGGGATTCCATTGAAACCTCCTTCCCGCGGCAAGACAAGCGAGGAAACGCGTCATCGGGCGGAGAAGGACTTAGAGAAAGGCAAAGTTGATCCGCAGTATGAGCCGGAAGGAAGTACGGATAGAGGCCAATCCGCATTGAAGGCTATGCAGAACGAGCCGAAAAGCACGGCGTCGCACGACGCACTTTCAAAGCACGCCAAGCGCTCCGCTGGCCGGGCCAAAAGATCGAACTCAAGATAATAGAAGAGCATCCCGGGGTGAATGCGGGATAATGACTGCAACGTCCCATTCGTTTGCAAAGTTGAAACCGAAGCGGCTATCTTTGCACGAACGAAGTTGGAGCCTGGATGCGGCCTTCTGATTCCCCGGAACAGGACGCAGCGGCTACGGCTGATAGTGATCGGGCCGAGTTCGCTCAATTTGCGCTGGAGAACCTGTTTGACATATCTCCCGACGCGATTGTGGTCACGGATGCCAGTGGCAAAATCCGCGCCGCAAATCCGCGTGCGGCCGAGTTGTTTGGTTACGCGCCCGACGAGCTGACCGGCAAAACCATTGAAGCCCTCGTTCCGGAACGGTTCCGCCACCACCACCCTTCACATCGCGAGAACTACCACGCGCATCCTCGTGCCCGTCAGATGGGCGCGGCCCTGAACCTGTTCGGATTGCGGAGTGATGGTTCGGAATTTCCGGTAGACATCATGCTCAAGCCCCTGACGACGCCGCAGGGCACTGCTGTCCTCAGCATCATTCGCGACGTTTCCGAGCAGCGCGAAGCACAAAACCTGGTCCGTAGAAAGGACCTTCAGTTTCGTTCTTTGTTGGATGGCGTGAGGGATTATGCCATTTACCTGCTTGATAAAGATGGATACGTAACGACGTGGAACCCGGGCGCGGAGCGCATCAAGCAATACACTCACGACGAAATTATAGGCAAACATTTCTCCCGCTTCTTTACACAAGAGGATATTGATCGCGAGCGCCCGGCTGAACTGATGAAACTCGCCGCGCAACGTGGGCGAGTCGAGCACGAAGGTTGGCGTGTCCGGAAAGATGGAACCCGCTTCTGGGCCAACGTCGTTCTGACGGCCGTTCTCGATCCCATTACCGGCGAAGTCACCGGCTATGCGAAAGTGACGCGAGACTTCACCGACCGCAAGCGCGCCGAAGAAGCCGTAATGTTGCAGCTGAGCCAGGCGCTGCTGGCGAACATGGATGTACGCAAGCTTCTCGGCGCAATTGCGGCAAGCTTGTCCGAGGTGGTTCCGTTGGATGCTGCGACCCTTGGGCTATATGACGAACACTCCGGCAATCTGATGGTGCAGTTCCTCGCGGTGGATCAAGCTCCCCAAAAGGCGGACGTTCGCGTTCCGCTGGGTGAATCTCCAGCAGGACGCGCGTTCCAGACTCGGGAGCCGGTTCTGCTTGATCGAATTCAGGATTCAAGTCTGGCGCCAGGCGCCGCCCATCTCACCTCCCTTGGGATGAATTCCGGCTGCTGGGTGCCGTTGATCCACCGGGACGTCGTCGTTGGTGTTTTGGCGGTCGCCAGCAGGCGTCCGAGTGCATTCGGGCAAAGTGAATTGGAGATGCTGGTTCAGGTTGCCGACCAGGTTGCGATGGCTGTCAGCAATGCAGTAGTTTTTCGGCAGATCGCAGAACTGCGAGACCGTCTGCGGCAGGAGAAGCTCTATCTCGAGGAAGAAATCAACCTCGAGAACCGCTTCGAAGATATCGTGGGCGAAAGCGGAGGTCTGCGGCAGGTTCTCAAACAGATTGAAACTGTAGCCCCCACAGATGCCACAGTGCTCATTCAGGGTGAGACCGGCACCGGCAAGGAGCTTCTGGCTCGTGCCATTCACAGGCTCAGCGGGCGCAGCGACCGAACCTTCGTGAAAGTGAACTGCGCGGCGATCCCGGCCGGCCTTTTGGAGAGCGAACTTTTCGGCCACGAGAAAGGCGCGTTCACGGGAGCAATCGCGCGCAAAATGGGCCGCGTCGAGCTTGCGCATGAAGGCACTCTTTTTCTGGACGAAGTCGGCGAACTTCCTTTTGACCTCCAGCCAAAGTTGTTGCGGGCTCTTCAGGAACGGGAGATCGAGCGCCTCGGCGGTAACAGACCCATCCCGGTCAATGTTCGCCTGATTGCCGCCACGAATCGCGACCTCGCCGAGATGGTTGCGGAAAAGCAATTCCGCAGCGATCTTTACTACCGGCTAAAGGTATTTCCCATCTTCTCTCCACCCTTGCGCGACAGGACCGGCGACATTCCCGTCCTGGTACGGCATTTTGTTTCAAGTCATAGCCGCCGCATGGGGAAGAACATCACCTCGATCCCCGGGCAGACGATGCAGGCCCTTTGCCGCTGGCCATGGCCCGGGAACATCCGCGAACTGGAGAACTTCCTGGAGAGATCCGTTATTCTCACGCGCGGATCAGAGTTGTACGTTCCTTTGGCCGAACTCGAGACCAAGGTTGCAGAGGAAGAGGAAGAGCTGGAGCGCACCCATCCCACACTGCAGGCGGCGGAGAGAGAGCACGTTCTCCGCGTGTTGCGGGAAACCAAGGGGCAGATCGGTGGGACGGATGGTGCAGCCGCTCGTCTGGGACTGAAACGCACAACCCTGAACTCCAAGCTGAAGAAGCTCGGAATAGAACGCGCCGACTATATGTAATGCACAGGCGTGCGATCTCCGCCGCCTGACAACTTCTGTACCCCTCTTCTACTGAACCAGTGACGACGCTGTTTGTGACGAGATCTCGTCTGGTGACGACATGTCGTCATCGTCACTTCGTCAGTTGAGCCTTCGTCACCTGTGATATCTCTCACTCAAAATAAAAACTAATCCCTTCAGAATGAGCCACTAACAACTCGGCGCTCGCTCGTCACACCAGTTTGGCACGCGACATGCCTTATAGGGGGCAGGCTGATGGGAGGCCTGAATACGTTGCGAATCACGATTCAAGATACGGCGGAGACACTCCAGATGAGATTGGAAGGACGAGTGGCGGGCCCCTGGGCAAGTGAACTCGACCGCGTATGGCTTGAAGCCGCGCCGCGGTTGCAGTCGAAGAAGCTCGTCATCGACCTGCACAACGTCACCTACGCAGATGCAAACGGAAAACAAGTTCTGAGAGACATCTACGCTCAGACACACGCCGAGTTTGTTGCTACTACACCATGGACACAATTCCTGGCCGAAGAAGTCACCGCCATCAAAGCAGCACTTTTGGAAGAGGGAGAATAACGATGCAAACGACACGCGAAATGATCAATGGCTCCAAAGTTCAGCGGCCTGGCGAATTCTTCAAGAATCTCTCACCCGCCGCTCTTCGCGATCTGGAGTCGATGGAGTTTCCCACGATGTATCAGCCGGGTCAGCTTCTCTTCTCAGAGAAGTCGATCCCTGCCGGCATCTTCATCGTCATCTCGGGCGAAGTGAAACTCTCCATCAATTCCAGTGACGGCAAGCGCCTGATACTCTCCATCGCTAAAGCTGGCGAAGTACTTGGCCTCTCGTCCGTGCTCTCCGGCATGCCGAGCGAGATGACCGCTGAGATCCTCTACCCCTCGCGCATTGCCGTCATCGAGCGCGATCAGTTCCTGCATTTCATGGCGCGGCATCCAGAGGTTTACCAGGTCGTCACGCAGGAGCTCAGCCTTCAGTACAAGGTGGCTTGCGCGCAGCTTCGCACCGTTGCGCTGGCCGGCTCGGCACCCGAAAAGCTTGCCCGGCTTCTGCTCGATTGGAGCGAAAACGGTCAGAAGACCGAAAACGGAATGCGTTTCCGCTTCTCTCTGACCCATGAAGAGATCGGCGAATTCATCGGCGCCTCGCGCGAGACCGTTACGCGCACCCTGTCGACCTTTAAGACCCGCCGCCTCGTAGCATTCCACGGTTCCATCCTCGAAATTCCCAGCAAGACCGCACTGCAGAACGTTGCTGGACTGTAACCATAGATAAAGTTCGACTATATAGATACGGATTTATACGCCGCGAGACAAGTAGTACGGGCCCGGGTTCGTGGCGACGCTTTTATAGAATTCCCGAGCAAGTGCGCATGGAAGCCTCAAGCGATCGCAATTTCTGAGTTGCTGTACTCCGAAGTTGTTGCATTCAAGTCGACGCGACCATCAGAGAGCGGCGACGACCTTGTGCAGAACTCGAAAGGACATGGTCCACTCAGAAATTGCCTTAGAATGGCAGTCAACCATCTGCCGTTCAACTCCTGGGAGGCTTCCATGCGCAGGGTTCTACCGCTCCTTCTCTTTGTCGCATTCGCGATCGCTTCTTCGACACATCTCATCGCTCAAGGCGCGCCTCCGCAGGGAGGAGCCGACCAGCCCTACACCGTCGAGTACTACTACAAGGTGCAATGGGGCCATCAGCAGGAGTTCCTCGACCTCTTCCTGAAGAATCACTATCCGCTGCTGAAGAAGATTCAATCCACGGGCCGCATGCTCGCCGTCAAAATCGAGACGCCCGCCTATCACACCACCGAAGATGGCCGCTGGGACTACCGCGTCACCATCACCTTCAAGAACTCAACCCTCGCCACCACGGCGAATCCGGATGAGGAAGCGGCGATCAAGCAGCTCTGGCCCGATCAGGATCGCTACAAGAAAGAAGAGCAGCGCCGCTTCGAGATCCTTCTCTCGCACTGGGATCTCCCAGTCACCAACATCACCCCGAAATAGATCGCCAGCCATATCTCCCGGAGGGAGAACCGAAGATAGCCCAGCGTGAAACGCTGGGACCATCGCGTCACGCGTCGCCTGCGCCCCGTAGGGCCGCGCGAGACCAGCTCCATCTCATGCGGCTTGCGACCGGGGCGGAGCCGTTCTCATCGAGCCGGAAGACCTTCACTCCCGCGCCCTCCACTTCGACACCAGATCGTCGGCAGCGTGAGCCCAGTACGGAAACTCGAATTTGAACCCCGCCTCCAGCAATCGCGCCGGAACAACGCGTCGGCTTTTGAGAACCAGTTCTGTTTCTGTCCGCATGATGAAAGCCGCCAGTTCGAGGATCGGCCAGGGTGCAGGAATCCCGTTCGGCATCTCCCATGCCTCGCGAAGCATCGCCATGAAATCCCGATTGTGCTCCGGATTGGGCGATGCGATATTCACCGCCCCATCGATGTCATCGCGCGCGATCAGGAACTCGACGGCGCGCGCGAAGTCCTCTTCGTGAACCCACGAGACCCATTGGCGGCCGTTGCCTTGCTTGCCGCCGAGGCCCACGCGGGCCAGGTTCGACAGCACCGCGAAGGCATTACCGGGGACGGGGCTGAACGTGATCGCCGATCGCATCGCGACCTTGCGCGTCCCGGGCGTCTGAGAGCTGAAGAAGGCGTTCTCCCAATCCTTGGCAACGCGGATCGAGAAGTTCCAGGTATCTGGCGCGCCTTTTTCGCCGCCGCCGAGCTCTCCGCCATGCTCGTCCATCGGCCGGTCGAGTGCATGCCGGTAGATCGTCGCCGTCGACGCATTCAGCCACACGCGCGGCGGATTCGCCAGGGAACCGATCACCTCGCCAAGCAGCCGCGTCGAGACGATGCGCGAGTCATAAATTTCGTTGCGGTTCTCAGTGGTGTAGCGGCAGTTCACGCTGCGGCCGGCCAGGTTGATGCACACGTCGGCTCCGTCGAGATACTGCGTCCAGATGCCGGGTGTCTGCGCGTCCCAGTGAACCGTCTGCCACTCCGCCGTATGCGGTCCGCGCGTCAATACAATCACATGATGTCCGCGCTGCGAGAAGTAGCGGGCAAGCACACGCCCCACCTGGCCGCTGCCTCCGGGAATGACGATGCGCAATGGCCGTTCTGCCAGATCCCTGATCTTCACCTGCTGGAAGTTTAGATCAGTGCCGGAACCCGGCTTCGTTCGCAACTTACTGCTGCTGAACCGGGCCCTGCGGCTGAGGCTGTGCCTGCGGTTGCGGCGGAGGCATTGGCGGCTGCACACCCGGATATCCATACGCGGCGTAGTATTGCCGGCGCCGGTACGAGCGCACTTCGCGGACTATGAGAGAAATGATCAGGCCGAGCACGATCAACGGCGTCCAGAAGACCCAGATCGGCTGCGAGACACGGCTGCCCGCAATGTTCACCGAGTCGGCTGCGCTCATCCCGCCAAACATCACCACCGCATCGCCGCCGACCGAGACGTTCTCGCCCAGATGGGTGGCGCCGAAGAAGTTGACCAGGTCGTGCCCGATCGCCGCATCGTCATCGGCGCGGACCGAGCCGAAGAAGACGACAACGTCATGCGAGGACTGGTGCGCGATGTGCACGTTGCCGAAGAAGACCACCACATCGTGGTCGATGTCGCCCTTGGCGTTCACGCTGCAGAAGAAGCAGACAGCGTCATGGATGCTGTGCCCTTCCGCCACGTTGATGTTGCTGCCGAACTGCACAGCATCCTTGTCAGCCCGCGCAGGCGTGCTGGCGATCAGCAGTGCCGAGGCGAGCAGGAAGGCAGAGAACAGACGCTGAGCCATAGAAATCCTCACGCGAAATTGTACGCGGGGCGGGGGAAATTAGTTCCCAGAAATAGGGACCAAGGGACGATCAAAAGCTGGGACTGGGGCTTTTTGACAAAGTGACGAATTATCTTGGGGCAGGGACCCGGCCGATTTCTGGTGATTTAGATGAGAACAGGCTCTCTTGCGCGGGTGGGCTCTACCTTAACGCCTACTTGAATCTAGTTTCTTCTGCACCTCAATTTGACTCATATTTCCTTGTTTTTCCGGCAATAGTATCGGTGACACACAAAATTGAAAGGCTCGTTTTCAGTTTCCGCAGAAGGGCAGAGCCGACCGAGAATGCTCTTGACTTTGCAAGCCAGTGAATTCCCTAGATAGGGTTGAAAGTGTGGGTGCGATTACTAAGGATTGCAGACAAGCCCAAGAGACATGAAAGCGGTAGCCTTCTCATAGAACTGGAATTTTTCACAGCCCCTATTTTCCTTTTCCCTCCAGCGGTAGGAGTAGCGAGCAATGACGACCAATGCCCTTCTACCGTCTTTCACGTCAGGGAAGTCGGTGGAGCCGATCTGACCAGCCAGGATGGTCGTATCTCCGGGAAAGAGGGTCTTGGGCTGATCCGGAATCTTAGATACACTCTGCTCCACGCCGCCGACAAAGATTTGCCAGCTTGTCTCCACTTTCTCAGCGGGGATAGAGCCATAGTTCTCGAAGACGGCATTGAAGTCCAAGTTAGGAGCATGAGGGGGTTTCATATTTATCCCTGCTATGGCATTTACGCCTAAATAGGGGCGCACGGTGTTCTCGAAGGTATCTAGCGCAACCTTGGATTGATTGGTAGCAGCAGTAGTTGCAGAGACCATCTGCTGCAGTTGGCAATAGTATATGCACAACGCTGCGATCCCGATTACAGCAAGACCAACCTGACTCCAAAACGTTGCGTGTTGCAGCCAATGGACCTCCTGCACCAAGTCCTCTCGATCGTCATCGGAACTGGAAGTGGCGCCGTTGGATACCGTCTCGTCCTGCTTCGCAGGCACTGCCTTCTTGAAATTCTCTGATGGCTTCTTGGGGCCGCTTTCATTTGGCACCGCACTCTCCTTCTGTGTTCTGAGGTTTGGGTCAAGTATCTTATTTTCTTTACTCCACAGCAATAAGAACTGAAAATGGGCCATGCCCGAAAAAAGCGTGGGAGGGAAGCTTATAGAGGGAATCCTCCAGAATCTTGGAGCGGCCCTCGTGATTGCTATTGGTGCGGCAGGATGGCAGAAGGTGAAACATGGATCGGTAGACTGGTGGGCAATTGGTGCTCTCTTTGCTCTTGCGTGCGCCATGTTCGGTAGTCTCATTTACTTTCGCCGTAAGGAAACCATCTCTGCTCTTGAGCGCGAACGGGCCGGTAAGGCTCCAGGTACAGTTATTGTTCCCCATTGGTTTGGATATGAGAGCGAAGAGAAGTGGAAAAAGGCATTAGTGGAAGAGGGACGAAAGGAAAATGAAAAGTCTCATAGGGAGGAACTGAGACGATTATCTGAAGAATTGAACGGGAAGATTGCTTCATTACAAAAAGAACTGAAGCAAACTCAAGATGAGAGTGTCTCCATTGCAATCAATGGAGAGCTTATAGGTGGTCCCGCCTTCCATGCTCAAGAGAGAGCGCGAAAAGAAGCTGCTAGCAAGCCTCTCAGCACCTTATTCTCTCCGCTGCAGGTAGAGGCGTTCAGTATCGCTCGCGACCTGCGTAGTTTTTTGGCCAGTCAGCCGCCTTTTCCTGTTGAATCTCCACAGCGTGCCGAAGAGAGCACCGAAGACTATCTGGTCCGATTCCATAAAACCAAAGTCGAGGACCAGAGCCGCTGGAGAAACAAGCTGATGCATGGATACGCCACTGCCAAATTTGGGCAGCGCATCACCGCACTGATGCATCGAGCGGGGGCTGAGGTTGAATATCCAGCCTATGTGCCGAACTATGCAGAGAAGCCACCCATGACTCCTGATGACATTCAAAAGTTGGCGCAAGAGATGGAGATGGTTGCCATCTGGATCAGCCGCAGAGAGCAAAACGAGGTAAATTTGCTTGGCGAAACCAGAGCTCAATAGTGGTGTAGAAGCGCTAAGAAAAATTTGAGCAAACAACGCACAAGCTATCCCGTACTTAGCGACCAGAAACCGAAAATCACGTTATTCCGTCACCACTGATCACTGACCACTGCTTTTGCATATTATTTCCCCTTTTCTGCGCACAATAGAAGTGCAGTCCTAAACAAACCAAAATCGCCCATAAACCGCCCACTCACCTGATCCACAAGTGAGACAGGCAAAACCTCGTCAACTCGCCAACCCCCGCGGTAGCGAAGCAGCTATTGTCTCGGGTTGCGGGCTAACGTCGCGCAGCGACGCTAACTCCGCTAACCCCGCTAGCCTCGCTAGCCCCGCTTTCATCCACGACCAACAAAACGGAGAAAGATCATGCCTCAATGCCTTCAAGCCCAAATAAACGGCCAACGGTGCACTTTACCCTCAATCCCCGGCTCCAAATTCTGTCGTCAGCATGACCAGATGCGGCAAGTCGAAGAAGCCGAAGCAATGGGAAAAGTGCCCTTCCAGCGCCTGGTGGACAGACGCTCCATCCTCAACGCAGTGAATGATGTCCTCTGCGCTCTGGCCGATGACCGCATCAAGCGCACCGTAGCCGATACCTTCCTCAACGGCATCAGAATGGCCAGCCGCACCATCAAGGAAATGGAAGAAGCTGGCGAAACCGTCCCCGCAATGAACTACCCACAGCCGAAACCAGTAGCTCTCCCCGCACCCAGCGTTCGCCCTCGCGCCGCGGAGCCTTTTAATCCCGCACGTACGTATCGCGAACCCGTCTCACCGATTCCACCCTCGCTCGATCCTGCCACCTCCGTCATGATCAAATCGCTCGTAGCTCAAAGTCAGGAGATTGCGGCGCGGCAGACGGCAAGAAGCTAAACACCGCTGCGTAACTCCTGATCTTTGTATTAAGTAGAAAAATCAGGGAAAAATTAATTCAACAAAGGAACGGATAAAACCAGACTCAACCGGCCTCAAGGCAAGCACAACCCGCGCAAGCGAGCCAGACCCCACCCGGCAATCACCCCAACCCGGCGACAAAATTCCCCTCATCACCACTCCCCACACCCAATCCCTGCCCAAATAATCGCTGTCGTCCCCTCGTCCCCTCGTCCCCTCGTCCCCTCTTAAAACTATTTCCGCGAATCATGACATTCTTTGTCATATATGGTGCGTAGTCTTGTTCTGTGCTCAGATTTGGGCGGAGGAATTTAGATATGACGACTGCAGCGGCAGAGGCAGGCATTTTGAATGCGAGTGATGTTCTGAAGCAGTGGCAGGGACACCGGCGGCTTACGCGCCGAGTGATCGACGCGTTTCCTGAAGACAAGCTCTTCTCGTTTTCCGTTGGCGGAATGAGGCCCTTCTCGGAGCTGGCCTGGGAGTTCATCCGCATGGCGGTGCCGATTGCGGAGGGAGTGGCGACAGGGAAGTGGCAGGAGTTCGACATGTCGAAAGCGTCGGTGACGACGAAGAGCGATCTGCTGCGCGTGTGGGACGAGCAGACCAGGCGGCTGGATGAGGTGTTCCCGCAGATTCCGCAGCATCGCTTCACGGAAGTCGACAAGGCTTTCGACCAGTGGGAAGGCCGCGGGATCGACACGATTCAATACGCGATCGACAACGAGATCCACCATCGCGGCCAGGGGTACGTCTACCTGCGGGCCCTGGGCATCGAGCCGCCCGCATTCTGGGAGCGGTAGAGTCTGGCTGAACGAAAAGGGAGTGGAGGACTATGCGTCCTCCACTCCCTTCGTTTTTGGTTGGGATGAGTGAGATCCGGGTTTACTTCTGTGCAGGCGCCGCAGCGGGTTGGCTTTCGCTGGTGGGCGGAACGATGCCTTTGAGCCGCATGTAAGTGACCATGTTGCCGTAGTGCTCGTCCGTATGCGCGGTGTTGAGCGAGAGCAGAGTGAGCTTGGCGAGGTCAAAGCTGCGGAACTTGGTGGTCTCGCTGCCCTTGGCGTCGGTCATATTGCTGAAGACCGTGTTGCAGTACGCAACGGAGTCTTTGATCGCGGCGACGAGGTCGGCCTTGGACGTCTTTGTCTTCTCCACATTCTTGCCGGGGTTGGTTTCTCCGGCGGCCTGCGAGCAGAACATGTAGTTGGCGTCGGCAACGTGGCCAACGAGCTGGCCGAAGCTGCGGACATCGGGCGTCGGCTTGAAGGAGTAGTTTTCTTCAGGCATCTTGGCGGCGGCTCCGACTGCGGATCCGGCGATGAAGGAATAAAGGCCCTTTTCGCTTTGGGTGATGGGGTTGGTTGGGGAAGCGGCGGCCTGCGCATAACAGACTGGGCCGGCAGCGATAGAAATCAGGCAGAGATACAGCGTCTTCTTCACAAATACCTCCGAGGCAATGATTTCATATCGGAGGTGGGTGGCGGGAGAACGCGAGTCTTCTGGATCCCACTCATCGCACGATGGGGCTGTGCGATGAATGGGGCACAGTAGGAATTCTCCGGTAGCTCTGCGACCTGCGCTCAACATGACAGTCATTTTTTTAATGTGACTGAGATTTTTGATCTTCGGGCAGCACGGCGACGATGCGGACGGGGCCGCCGGTGCCGTTTTTGATCTTCATGGGAAGGGCGATGAGGAGCGTGCCGGTTGCGGGGAGTTGCTCGATGTTGGCGACGTTCTCAAGGCCGTAGAGATCGTGCGAGTAGAGGACGCGGTGGGTTTTGAAGTCTTTGGACTGACCGCGGTCGACGCTGGCGGTGTCGATGCCCACGCCGGCAACTTTGCGTGAGACGAGGAGGGTGGCGGCTTCTTCGGAGATTCCCGGGAAGTGGAGTTTGGCGACCGCGGCTGCACCGTGTTCATCGGTGCCGAGATAGCGCTTCGCATCCGGCCAGTATTTTCCCCATCCGGTCTTGATGAGCACGATGGTGGCGGCCGCGATCGGAGCGTGAGCGGCTTCCCACTGCGTGAGGTCTTTTGCGGTGAGAAGGTAGTCGGGGTTCTGGGCACATGCGGCGGTGATGTCGATGACGACGGCGGGCGCGATGAGGCTGGTGACGGGGATCTGGTCGGTGCCGGGATGCCCTTCAGCGAAGTGGAGCGGGCTGTCGAGATGCGTGCCGCCATGCTCGCTGGCGCCGTAGCTTGCGGAGGCGTAGAAGTATCCGCCAGGGGATGGACCCCAGGCGTCCTTCTTCCACTTGAAGCCGTCAGCGGTGGGCCAATAGAGGGTGTTCTCGTCGAAGGAGTAGGTGAGATCGACGAGGTGGGAGTGCGCGAGGTCAATGATGTGCGCGGAGGATTGCGCGACAGCGGCGGAGAGGCAGAGAAGCAGAGGCAGGAGGGGAATGGCGCGGGTCATGGCGAACATTATGCGTTGCCGGGTGGGGGTTGTCCAAGAGGGAAGAACACGCTGTGGCGCGATGTTGTGGCGATGGAACTGCTGCCGAGCCTAGCTGACTGTCGCGCTGGGCGCGTTGGAGAGATAGAAGTCGGGAAGGGAGCCGCGGTGTCCGTTGCAGAGAGCGAACATTTTGAGGCCGACTGGAGTTGCGGTGATGAGGGTCTCGCTGCTGGCGTGGAGGGCGGAGGCGGACGGAGAGCTTTTCTCGATGAGGCGGAGAGAGGCGAGCGACTGAAGTTCGCGCTGCAGTTGAGGGCCGCGGGTGCCGACGGTGGAGGCGAGTTCGTTGGTGTTGCAGGTTAGGCGTTTGGCTGCGACTTCGCCGTTGTGCAGAAGGACCTTGGTCGACTTGGTGCAGATGACGGTGAAGATGCGGACGGGAATGGATGTGAGCTGGCTGAAGAGCTCGACGAATTCGAGATGGGCTTCGGGTTTGCTTTCGGAGGCGGACGCGGTGATGAGGAGCCCTGCCCAGAAATTCTGCAGCCACTCTTCGTGTGTTTCCGATCCGACCTCGAGAATTCGGACGGCGGCCTGGGGATCGATGGAAATTGGTTGAGCTGCTGGATCGCGATCGAGAAGGAGTTTCGCTTTCAGAGCGATGGAGACGGCGGTGAGAATTTTGTGGCTGCTTGCACGAGTGCTGACCCATTCGCCGATCTGTGCGACCCCGTCAGGACAGACCTGGCCGAGGAAGGCGAATGCTTCCACCATTTTTGCGAGGCTCTCCATGTTGGCGGGCCGGGTTTGCGCGATGAGGCTTTCGAGAAGCGAGTCCCACTGTCGGGTGCGGGGATCTTCTTTTGCCCAGAGGAACGAGAGGCCGACGCCATCAGAGCCGCAACGGATTACTTTTGCCTGGGTGGTGATGCGGCGGGAGGGGTCGGGGTCGAGGGGGCCTTCGCGCTGCAAGGTGAGAGCGACGACTGTTTCGGGCTGCCAGCGCTCGTGGGTGACGAGATAAAGGCCGGTGGAACTGATGTCGCGAACCATGCCCTGCGTGAGCTCTGAACCGTTCCAACGATAGGCTGCAAATTGCTCGACACGACGCCGCTCGGACCGATCCGTGTCTGGCGTGACGAACTTCTCGAGCCAGTTAATGGATGCGGCGAGGGTGTCGGAATCAGGCTTTAAGACTTTCCCCAGCCAGCTAACGCGTCCGATCATTCCAGCCCCACAAGAGCTATTTACGAGTAAATTGTTTGTAGTTTTACCGATGTAGGGGGACGGTGGAAGGGTTTGGATGGGTAGCGGAGACTCCGAAGTACCGCAGGACTTAAGTAATGGGATCGTGGTACTGGATGTAAAGAAACTGACCAGGAGGGCGGGGTGAGCGAGACAAAGGTGTCGCGGGTGCTGATTCTGGATGATTCGGAGGTGCTCGTGGACACCCTCAGCATGATCCTCAATGAATGCGGATACGAGGCGCGAGGGGTGTACGATCACGACGCCGCAATGGCGATTGCGCGTGAGTTTAAGCCTGACTTCTTCCTCACTGGATTTTGTAATTCCTGCGATGAAAATGGATGCCAGAGCATAGCGGAGATTCAGACGTTTCTGCCGCGATGCCGGAACGTTCTATTTACGGGATCTGCTGCGGCGGTTCCGGTGATCGGAGAGTATCTCCGGCGTGGCTATGAATTTCAGGCTTTCGCGAAGCCACTGCACCCGCAAGATTTTCTTAATTGGATGCGCTCACACGGGGCCACCGCGAGAGTTGGCGCCAAAGAGCTAAATTTCGAACAGCAGTCACGCATAGAAAGTGGAAGTGACATGGGACCAGTGATGCGAAGAAAAAAGTTCAGGTTTGGTTGTTTGAGCAGGAAGTATAGATAGCCAATGAGCTGGACTTCAAAAAAAGTAAAGGGAATAAGTTGAATTCTATTTGTACTTATGGCAAAGTACTAAGTGCGTAGGAGAAACGCCCCGATGAATTGCATCACACCCAATTCGATGCTTAGGCCAGGATGGCTCGATAAGAGTCTGACAGGCCATCGGGCGCACTTCGTCGATTTCGACTAAGCCTTTGTGGCGTCTCCTATCCTACGCATCCGCGGCAAATTTGTGAAAGCAATGGCAGGCGTGAAAGTGCGTTTGCCTGAGTGGCGATGAACACAGGTACTTCGTTGGCATCGAACTAAACCTGCGTTTGGTTGTTCCCTCGGGTAAGTGTGTGTCTAAGTTGTGTCTACCGAGTTATCGCCCGGCGGATGGCGGGATAAGTGTGTTTGTAGGTTATCGCCGGTGGTGAAGAGGAGAGATACTTCTCTGTCAAAGAAGCCGGGCCTTCTCGGCCCAGCCTCTCTCTTCGTTTGTTCCCCGGCGAGTGATTTCTTGTATGTAATGCGCCGGTGGTGAAAGGGAAGAGTTACTTCTTCTCCAAAGAAGGGCGCGCAGGGTTGAAGGCCTTGCCGGATGTGCTTACTTTGCGGGGCGGGGGCGTAGTCCCGAAGCATAAGGTTCCGTAAGGCAGAGGCAACCGAGTCCGTCTCTTTCCGCGTGTTCCCCGGCGGGTTGTTTTGAATTTCGGTGGTGATGGTTACGGATACTTCAGGAGCGAAGGATGCGGGTTCGAGTCCCGTCGTGATCTTCAACGATCACGTCGTCTAATGGCAGGACATTCGACAATGCCGTGACCGGCTGTTCCCCGAGATGTTGTTTGCAGTGGGAGATGTGCAGGTTTGGCCGGTGGTGTAGGTAGCAGTTACTTCTTTGAAAAAGAGGCGGTCGGGGGTTCGAGTCCCTCTCGGAGAGCGATCTCCGGTAGCTCAGCGGATAGAGCACCTGGTGTTTGTTTGGGCAACTGAGCAGGCGCCGTTTCTGCAACCGATTGTTCCCCGGCTGCGTTTTCGTGGCGCAACTTGTGTTGCGCCGTTGACCTTAACTTTGACCGGTGGTGTTGATGACGGATCCATCGATGGGTTGCGGGTTCGAGTCCCGCCACGGGTGACTGGCTCGTGTAGCTCAATGGCAGAGCAACTCCGTTATAAGTTGTTCCCCGGTCAACGAAATCTTGAAATGCCGGAGAGGAGATCTGTTATGGCGAAGATGAACGTGAAGAATGGAACTCCGGTGGGGAGCGAGCACCTGTGCAAGCGGTGCAGCTGGGGGCAGTTTGTGACCGGCTATCGCGAGTCGGACTTGCTGGTGATCTGCACGAATGCAAGCCCGAACTTTCGAGTGCCGTTTGCAGTGTACGATTGCAACGAATTCAGCGACAGACACAAGCCTACCTGGGAACAGATGGATAAACTCGCGATCGAGGTGGCCCCAGTGAGGGTGTCCTCGCCGACGAAGGGATTCGCGACGGTGACAACGATTCAGCCGGTGCGGGTAGATGAAGATGAGGACGAGGCTGCGAGGACTGGGTGACGTTAAAGTAGGGAATCCCCGGGGTCCCAAGTGCGATGGCCGGGGCACCCCACGAAGTGGTGATTGAGCGTGTTGCTTCCCACCCATCGCACGAAGAAGCTGTGCGATGGATGGGGTACAGAGACGGTCTGCCGGTGGCGCAGGGTACGGATACTTCAACGGTAGAAGGCCGCTCGCGAGAGTGGAGGTGCAGGTTCGAATCCTGCCGCCGGTTGCATAACCGGTGTCAAATGCCCGTAGCCGAATATTCCCCGGCAGCGTTTGAAGGGGCTCTGTCATTTTGTTGTGACGCGAGCAAAGGCAACTGCGGATCCCTCGGCTCCGCTGCGCTGTGCTCGGGATGACAGTCATTGATGTGATGACAGGCTTTGATGTTCATACTTTGAAAGGAGGTGCGGGATGCGTTTGAATTTGTCGAAGTATGGAAAGAAAGCGCGTGTGCATCTGCGCACGCACGAGGGAGCGCCGGCGGTGGCGATTACGCCGGAGCAGGCGCTGCGGCGTTCGGTTCTCTCCTGCATGTTGTGGGAGGGCGAGTTCTACGAGGATGGCGTGCAGATCGCGGGCCGTATCGGCGAGCTTGTGCCGAAGGTGGCTGCCGAGAAGGTGGCAGCGCTGGCCGTAGAGGCGCGCGAGCGGATGAGGCTTCGTCATGCGCCGTTGCTGCTGGTTCGCGAGATGGCGCGTCATGCGACGCATCGCGGGTTGGTGGCGGAGACGCTTGCGCGCGTGATCCAGCGTGCTGACGAACTGGCGGAGTTTGTGGCGATCTACTGGGCGCAGGGGCGTCAGCCTCTTTCGGCACAGGTGAAGAAGGGACTGGCTGCGGCGTTCTTGAAGTTCGATGAGTACGCATTGGCCAAGTACGATCGTGCGGGCGCGGTTCGCCTGCGCGACGTGCTGTTCCTGTGCCACGCGAAGCCGGTGGATGCGGCGCAGGCTGCGCTGTGGAAGCGGCTGGCCCAGAATGAACTGGCTACTCCGGACACGTGGGAGGTTGCGCTGTCGGCAACCGGAAGTGACGGGGCAAGCAAGCGCGAGGTCTGGGAGCGTCTGCTTGCAGAGCGAAAGCTCGGCGCACTGGCATTGCTGCGCAACCTGCGCAATATGCGTGAGGCTGACGTGAGCGAGGAACTGGTGCAGAAAGCGCTGGACGCGATGAAGACGGATCGCGTGCTGCCGTTCCGGTTCTTGGCTGCGGCGCGGACGGTTCCACAGTGGGAGCAGGCGCTGGAGACAGCGATGTTCCGTGCACTTGAGGGACGTACTGGTCTGTTGGCCGGACACACCGTGCTGCTGGTGGACGTGTCGGGATCAATGGAGTCGCCCATCTCGCATCGTTCGGAGATGCGCCGTACGGATGCCGCGTATGGACTGGCGATCCTGCTTCGCGAGATTGCAGAGAAGGTGACGATGTACAGCTTCTCGGATCAGGCGAAACTGGTGCCATCGCGACGCGGCATGGCATTGCGCGATGCGCTAGAACAGAGTCAGCCGCACGGCGGAACGTATCTTGGAAAGGCGATCGAGCAGGTAGAGAAGGATTGCCACAAAGGGTATGACCGCCTGGTGGTGATTACAGACGAGCAGTCGCACGACCAGGTTCCTGCACCGCGCGGACGGGGTTACGTGATCAACGTGGCTTCGGCTCGCAACGGTGTCGGGTACGGACCGTGGATGCATGTGGATGGGTGGAGCGAGGCGGTAGTGGAGTTCATCGCGGAGATGGAACGGGTGGATGGGTTGCGTTGACCATTCGTTCCGCCGACATCTCTCCCAGTGCCCAGGTGCGAGGCACCTGGGCACCCACCTATCGAGGTCACCAGGAGTTTATTCGGGACGCCCCATCATGTTGGTATCCCACCCTAAATTGGTCCGACAACCAATTTAGAATGGGCACCCATCGTTTTTGGGATTAAGTATTCGGGTTAGAGGGCGGGGAGCTTGATCTGCTGGCCGACTTTGATGAGGTCCGGGTTGGAGATGTTGTTGGCTTTGGCGATCGCAGCATATTTGTTGGCGTTCCCGTAAAAATGCTTGGCAATTTTGGATAGATTGTCGCCGGGCTTGACGGTATATGGCTGATCATCGCCGCCGGTGTTGACGATTTCGTGATGGAGGTCGGCGAAGTTGGGGTCGGCCTGCTTGATGGCGTCCCAGACGCGATTGAGCACTACCTTGGAGGGAACAGTGCCTTTGAGGTGGAGCTTATCGCCCTCGAGATCTGCCTGATCGACTTTTGCTCCGAGGTCGGAGAATTCCTGGATGGTTGACGTGACTCCGGCGTATTTGGATTTGAGCTGTTCGAGATCGGCCATTGGATACTCCTTATTACATTGTTGGCTTTGGTTGGATTGGAGATAAGAAACATCAGTTGGATAGGTGGGTTTGATGCGATCCAGCGGGTTTGGTAGTCCAGCGTTGGCGATGGGATGACGCGATTGCCGCCGGCGCGGAGTGAGTGTGGCAGAGTGAGTCGCATGGCGTCAAGAGATGAATGGGAGGCTTCGGGGAGGTTTCAAATTCATCAAACGTTTGCAATTTGTTTGCCTGGCTGAAGTAGTCTGTTAACGATTCCGGGTGGCCCGAAGAATCTTCAGACCCGAGGAAATCGCAATGGCCGCCGGAGAAAGGCAAGTCGGTTGAGCCAAACCGTATTTCTGCTGGAAGACGAGACGGACATAGCACGGCTGGTACAGCATCACCTTGAGGCCGCTGGGTTTAGTGTCCGGATGTTCCACACGCCAACCAACATCATTTCTGACGCTGAGCGGCATCCGCCGGCGCTGTTTCTGCTGGACATCATGGTTCCGGGAGGCGACGGGCTGGATGTCTGCCGCCGGCTGCGGGCGCATGCAGGACTGTCGACGATCCCGATCATCTTCCTGACCGCACGGGCCGGGGAAAACGATCGCGTTCTGGGACTGGAACTGGGCGCTGACGATTACATCACCAAGCCTTTTGCAACGCGGGAGATGGTAGCGCGCGTGAAGGCGGTGTTGCGGAGGTTTGAGCGGCCGACGACGCCATCGGTGATCAACTTCGAAGAGGTGATCATCGATCAGGGCGCCATGCAGCTGAAGGTGCGCGGTGAGTTGACGACGACTACGGCGACCGAGTTTCGACTGCTTGACTACCTGGCGCGACATCCGGGACGGGTGTTCAGCCGCGATCATTTACTCGATTCAGTGTGGGGCGACGCGAGGTTCGTGACGCCGCGTTCTGTGGACGTTTATGTCCGTCGGATCCGTGAGAAGATCGAGGTGGATCCGGAGAATCCGCGGTATTTGAAGACGGTGAGAGGTGCGGGATACCGGTTCGAGATGCCAAGGGGCGAGTAGGCGCATTTCTGCAAATATTGGGTGCTGAGGGGCGGCATTGTCGCCTCCCACCCATTTCGCAAGAAGCGCGAAATGGATGGGGCACTCGTCAAAATTGTGCAACCGCATCTGAGCGGGTTCTAAATTGACGCGCAAAGTCTTTGCAAAATTGATGGCGCTGTTCGTGCTGCTGCTGGTGTTTGAGACGGCAGCGATGGAATTGATACTGCGCCGAATGATGCTGCGTTCCTCCGCGGACACACTGCAGGAGGTAGGCCGCGACGCAATCTGGTCGGGCGTCATAGCGTTGCTGATTGCGCTTCCGATTGCGGCGTGGGTGGCAAGCCGGATCGCGGGGAGATTGCAGCGGGTAATGGAGTTCGCGGGGCGGATCGCAGAAGGAGATCTCAAGGCGCGCCTGGAATACGGCGGGGGCGATGAGATCTCCGAAATGGAAAATGCGCTCAACAAGACCGCCGAGCGACTAGGCAAGAATTTTGCAGAGATTGAAAGCAGCCGTCGCGAACTGGCGACCATGCTGGATTCGATGCAGGAGGCGGTTGTAGCCGTGAGCGGCGACGGCCAGGTGCGGTGGTCGAATGCCGTGATGAGGAGGATTACGGGGACGGATATTCGCGCGGGCCGTCCGCTGGTTCATTCTGTGCGCGATCCGGAGTTGCTGGCTTGCGTGAAAGAGGCGCAAGAAAGCGGCGATGTGCGATACGGGAGAACGAGTTCGCTGGCGCCGGGACGCATCTTTGAGATAAGCGCTGCGCCGCTGCCAGAGGGCGGCGCGATCGCGGTGCTGCATGACGTGACGCGAGTAGAGGCGGCGGAGCAGTCGCGCCGGGACTTTATTGCGAACGTGAGCCATGAGCTGCGCACTCCGCTGACTTCGATTCAAGGCTATGTGGAGACGCTGGTGGATGCGCCGAATCCTGATCCAGTGATGACGAAGGATTTTCTGCACGTGATTCTGAAGAATGCGACGCGGATGAATCGCCTGACGGAGGATCTGCTCGCATTGGCAACGATTGAAAGCCCCGATTACAGACTGGCAACGCAACCAGCTACGGCGAGCGGGATGGTTCGCGATGCGATTGATGCGTTGGGCGGGCTGGTGGTGGATTCGGGGATCGATCTGCAATTTGCGGGTGCGCCGGACGCGACTGTCATGGTAGATCCAGATGCGATCAATCAGGTGTTTGGCAACCTGATCGAGAATGCTGTGAAGTACGGGAAGACAGGCAAGAAGATAAAGGTCGGTGCCCGCGCGCTGGATAACGAGATTGAGTTTTTCGTGCAGGACTTCGGGCCCGGGATTGCCTCAGAGCACATCAGCCGGATCTTCGAGCGGTTCTATCGCGTGGACAAAGCGCGGTCACGTGAAGCGGGAGGGACTGGGCTCGGACTCGCGATCGTGAAGCATATTGTGCAAGCCCACGGCGGACGCGTGCGCGCCGAGAGCGAGCTGGGGTCGGGAACGACTTTCCTCTTCACATTGCCCACGTCGGCGGTGAAGCGGCGCGAGGAGATGACAGCCGATGCGCCGGCGAAAACGCAGGTGGAAAGTTAATGGCGTGTTAATTCATATTTGCTAAGTTGAATAATCTCTAAATGCTGCAGCGGTTTTCAACTCCCCGTAACATTGGCTCGCGACAATTGAGTCAGGCAGTGAAACTGCGAATGGGAGTGAAAATCAGTGAAGAACAAGACTCTGCTTGCCGTAGGTTTGTTGGTTGTGGCGATGGGCTCGGCCCAGGCGCAGAAGCTCACCGCAGCCGGCGCAACTTTCCCCTATCCGATCTACTCAAAGTGGTTCAACGAGTACAGCAGCGCGCATCCAGGAGTCGAGGTCAACTATGCCTCGATTGGTTCGGGCGGTGGCATTGCCCAGGTAACGAAGGGGCTGGTCGATTTTGGCGCGTCGGATATGCCCATGACTGACGAGATGCTGTCGACATCGCAGGTGAAGCTGATCCACATTCCGACGGTTCTGGGCGCGGTGGTACCGGTGTTCAACGTCCCTGGCGTAAAGGAACTGCGATTCAGCGGAGACACGCTTGCGGATATTTTTCTTGGAAAAATCCAGAACTGGAATGACGCGAAGATCGCGAAGGACAATCCTGATGCGAAGCTGCCAGACCAGAAGATCATTGTTGTGCATCGTTCAGATGGTTCGGGAACGAGCTTCATCTGGACCGACTATCTGAGCAAGGTAAGCAAGGATTGGCAGGGCGGCCCCGGCAAGGGCACTGCGCTGAGCTGGCCGACAGGCGTTGGCGGCAAAGGCAACGAAGGAGTGGCTGGGCTGGTTCGCCAGATGCCGGGCGCGATCGGATACGTTGAGCTGATCTATGCGCTGCAGAACAAGATTCCGTTTGGTGCGGTAAAGAACGCGGCGGGCAACTGGATTACGGCTTCGATCCAGGGTGTGACAGATGCTGCGGCGAGCGTGAAGACGATGCCGGCGGATTACCGCGTGTCGATCACGAATGCTCCGGGAGCGAATGCGTATCCGATCTCGAGCTTTACATATCTGCTGATTCCAAAGACAGGGACGAAGGCAGAGAATCGCAAGGTGCTGAAGGACCTTCTTAGCTGGGTCTTGAAGTCAGGACAGGGTGAGGCTACGAATCTTTCATACGCTCCACTGCCGCAGGAACTGGTAGAGAAGGAACTGAAGACGGTTTACGCGCTGCAATAGATTAGAGCGGAGTTCAAGGAAGGCCGCACGAGAGATCGTGCGGCCTTTGCGTTGATGGCAGCGCGTTCGTGCGACCCTACGGAGCGCGGGTTCATATTTGGTGGCCCAACCCAGGGCTGACGCCCTGGGCTATTTTCTATGCTCCCTCCAGGAGCCATTTATGGCGCGGAACAACAACTGTGGTGAATTTGACTTGGCAATTCTCATGGGATGCACCGCCGCTTGGCCTGCTATCTTGCCTTCATGCAGAAACTCCTGTTGTGCTTTTTGATCGCTGTTTCGGCGTTTGCGCAAAGCGGGCCTCCTCAGAGTACACATGAGCAAATTGATCGCGATTTGCTTGACGTTTCGGTCGATCGGCTGCACCAGCTATACCGCGATCATCGCTATTCGGTGACGCAGGTTGTGCAGTGGCATCTCGACCGAATCGCCCGATACAACGGCATCTATCGAGCGGTGCAGACGGTGAACGACAAGTCGGCGCTGGCCGAAGCGGCTCGAGAAGACGCAGAGGCGCAGCGGACGGGTTTCAGTCCGGGACCGCTGTGGGGCGTACCTGTCGTGACCAAGGCGAACACGAGTATTAGAGGCCTCGTCACGACGGACGGGTGGCGCGGCTACATGATTCCCGGGCACGAACTAATTGCTCCGCGCGATGCGACGATTGTCAGCAGGCTGCACGAAGCGGGCGCCATCATCATCGGCGTAACGAATATGCCGGACTTCGCGGCGAGCGACACGAATCGCTCTACGGCGTTCGGGCGCACGGGGAATGCGTACGACGTCCGTTTCTCGCCGGGTGGTTCGTCGGGCGGGACGGTCACATCGGTTACATCGAACTTTGCGGTGCTGGGCAATGGCACTGATACGGGCAACTCGATTCGTATGCCGGTGGCCACCAGCAACCTGATTGGGATATTCCCGACGCGAGGGCTTGTGAGCATTGCGGGGATTGCGCCGCTGGATTGGAACCTCGACAACACGGGTCCGATTGCCCGCACTGTCGCCGATGCTGCACTTGCGCTGACTGTCATGGCAGGAGAAGACCCGCTGGATCCAGCGACAGCGGGATCGAAGTCGAAGGCGCAGGCAGCGCCTTACACGCAGTACCTCAAGTCAGGATCATTGAGAGGGAGGCGATTCGGTGTGCCGGCCTTCATTCTTGACGGCGGTAACACTCCATTCCAGGGAGCGTGTCCGAATGCTAGTCCTGAGCAGATCGCACAGGCCAAGAAAGATGCGTTCCTGCCTTTGAAGCCGGAGACGCGCGCGATGTTCATGAAGGCTGTTGAAGAGATTCGGGCTGCGGGAGCAACGGTATTGATTCAGCCTGACATTCTGTCGGATGCGTTTGTCGATGAAGCGGCGCACATCTGTACACTGCCGTATATTCGCGAAGGGACGGAGAAGTTCCTTGCGAACTTCGGGCCGGCAGAATATCACTCGACCGCCGAGTACGAGAAAGCTGTGGGTAATCCGCTGCCGGCTGTCATTGTCGGCGGTGGTCAGACGGGTATGTCGAATGCGCCGGACATTCAGCAGGCAAATCTTGAGACAGATCCGAATGCGGAAGTCACTCTGCTCGGACCGCGACGCAAGGTGCAGCAGATGTACGATGACGCACTCGAGCACTTGCACCTGGATGGCTATCTGTATCCGGCGATTCAGATGCCGCCTCCCGACGAGACGATGGCGCAGGACGGGCACCTCAGCGATGGTCCGCACTCAGCTACTGCGTGGGTGAACATGCTGGGAGTGCCGGCGATCAGCATTCCTGCGGGGTTCTATGAGTCGGGGCTGCCCTTCGGGATCGAGATCAGCACGCGCAAGTGGCGAGACGGCGATCTCATTAGTTGGGCATACGACTACGAACAGAAGACACACCCTCGGAAGCCGCCGGTGCTTGTGGAGGGTGGATTGCTTTCTCACGCGACACAAACGGTTGAGTAGCCGCATTCATTGTGACGTCCCACTCATCGCACGGTGAGGCGGTGCGATGAATGGGGCACAGGGTTGATGGGGGAATGTCTCTCCCCGGTCCCCAAATGCGAGGGACCGGGGCCACCCGGTTGAATTCCGGCCAGACTTAGATTTAGCGCTGCTTGTTTTCTTCGATAAGGCGATCGACCAGGGGGATCAGCTTTTCGCTGGTGCGGGGCAGAACGAAGGCGGCAGCGGTGGCGTCCCAGTCGAGCTTGAAGCTGGTGGAGAGCGCCGAGATCCAGATCTGGCGCACTGGCGTGTTCGGCGTGACGACGAACTTGGATGGCGGTTCTTCGAAAACGACATTGAGGACGCCGCCCTGTTCTTCGACCTCGAAGCCGGCTTCGTCTTCTTCTTCGCGAGCGATGAGGTGCTTCTTGAGTGCGTCGAGAGCGTTTTCGGCGGAGCGGCGAAATTCAAGTTCGTCCTGCATACGACAAGTTTAGCAATTGAGCTTGGATCGTTTCCCACTCATCGCACGGTGAGGCTGTGCGATGAATGGGGCACAGGTTGATGATGTGAGTCGGATAGGGATGTTTCAGCTTCGCTCAGGATAGGATCGGGAGCACCCACAGTCTTTTGAGGTTTCAACTACCATGCGGTTTTTGCGTAGGGCCAGGTGTTGCGAGCATGGGCGAGGCTGACGGCCCACCAGTGAAGGCGGCTGAGCATATTGTCCATCGAGCGCTCAAGGCGGTCGGGGTTGCGAAGCGCTCCGCTGGAGTCAAACTGCTCCCATGCGCCGGCGATGGAGACGCTGTCGCGCACAGTGACGGCGTGGAGTTCTGCGAAGACGAGACGAAGTTGCTCGACGGCCCGCAGGCCTCCGGAGATTCCGCCATAGGAGATGAAGGCGACGGGCTTGGCGTGCCACTCCGGGCCGTAGGAATCGATGAGGGCTTTGAGAGGAGCTGTATAGCCGTGGTTGTACTCGGGCGTGACGACGATGAAGGCGTCGCAGGCGGCGAGGCGCCTGGCCAGAGTTTGGCCGGTTTCGGCCGCGTCGGGTTGGGCCGGGTCGATGTGTTCGATGGCGAAGCCGGCGTGGGCGGCGATGCGGCTGGCGGCCCATTGCGCGACGGTATCGCAGAAGCGGCCCGGGCGAGTCGATCCGTAGATGAGGCCGACTTTGATGGGAAGTTCCATTGCTTTGATGTCTCTCTTTCCTTGTTTTGATTCCGGCACTTGGAACAGGGTATAACCTCAAGTATACTTGAGGTCAAGAGGTATCCGGGAATGGAGACAAAATCTAGAACGGAGATGGAGAAAAAGCTGGCGGAATTTCGACGGCCGCTAACGGTGGGCGAGGTGGCGGAACGCGCCGGAGTGGCGGTGTCAACGCTGCATTTCTATGAGGCTGAGGGACTGATCACGAGTTGGAGAAACGCAGGCAATCAGAGGCGGTATGCGCGTGAGGTGCTGCGAAGAGTTGCGGTAATCAAGGTCGCGCAGAGGACGGGGATTCCGCTGAAGGAGATTCGCGAGGTGCTTGCGACGTTGCCGGAAAAACGCACGCCTACGACAGCGGATTGGAAGAAGCTATCGGCTCGTTGGCGGGGACAGCTGAGTGAGCGGATCGAACGGCTGACGCGATTGCGCGATCAATTGGATGGGTGCATCGGGTGCGGGTGCCTGTCGGTTGATTCTTGCCCGCTGCGCAATCCGGGAGACAGGCTGAGGGAAGAGGGGCCGGGGGCGAGGCTGCTGGAGATAGAGGGAACAGGGAGTAGTGAGTAACGAAACCTACTGCTGATTACTCGCTACTCACTATTCACTACTCACCACTCACTTCTTATTTCCAACTCCAGTTGGGCATGAAGTTCTGGCCTGAGGTCGTGAGCTGTTTTTGTTGCGTGCCATCGGAGAGCATGGACCAGATCTGGGCTTTGCCGCCGACGGTGCGTTCGAAGACGATATGGCGGTTGTCGGGTGACCAGGAGGGGAAGTCGTTGCTGCCGGACTCGTGCGTGAGCTGCAGCCAGCGGCGGGTCGAGATGTCCATTACATAGATGTCCTGACCGCCGGGGTCGCCTGGGCCGTACTTGCGATTCCAGGCGAAGGTGAGGAACTGACCGTTGGGGGCCCATGTGGGCGAGACAGCGTAGCCGCCGTCGGTGAGGCGAGTGATGCCGGCGCCATCCTGATCCATGGTGTAGATCTGGGGGAGACCGGTGCGGCCGCTGACCCAGGCGAGCTGGGAGTTGGTGCGGGGATTCCATGTGGGAGCGACATCCGGGCCGCGGAAGGATGTGATTTTGTGTGCGCCGCCACCGCTGGCATCGGAGATCCAGATCTCGGGATCGCCGGAACGCGACGAAGAGAAGGCCATCTTGGTGCCGTCCGCGGACCACGCGGGGCTGGTGTTGCTGCCGCCAACTGTTCCGGCGGGGAATGACACGAGACGGTTCAGCTCCAGCGAGTACAAACGGATGGACCAGCCGAGCTTGCCCAGCGTGGCGAAGGCGACGCGTGAGTTGTCGGGTGATATGCGCGGCGAAAGCGAGATGCTGCCGAGATGCGTGACGGCATGCTGGTTCTGGCCGTCGTAGTCCATCTCCCAGACTTCTTTAGAGCCGGTGCGGTTGCTGATGAAGAAGATCTTGGTCTCGGCGATGCCGTTAATTCCACCGCCGAGGCGAAGGATGATCTCGTCGGCAAAGCGGTGAGCGACGGTGCGTGCCATGTCTTCGGTTGCGGCTTCGTTGTATTGCTTGCCGAGGACCTGAGGATTCGCGGCATTGCGGGTGTCGTCGAGGAAGCCGAAGACGGTGAGGTGTCCATTGGCAGCAGAGAGAGCCCCGAAGGCAACCATCGATGCATTGGCGGGATTGGCAGACCATTGCGAGAGATTGATCTCCTGCTGAGCGCCGGGTGTTGCCTGGGGATTGAAGCTCTTCGAAACCATGTCGAAGATGCCGGCATTTTGCAGATCGCTGAAGAGCGTGGAATCGAAGGTGGCTTTCAACGCGGGTGTCTGCGGGTCGGCACCTACCTGCTTGAAGTCGGCCGCTGCGAGACGGATATGGGCGTTGCCAAGGCCGGAACCGGTAGCAACCCAATCCTGTGCGGAAGAGGGAAGCGAGGCGAGCGCTGCGAGGGCGAGGAGCGAAAGACCAAAACGCATCATAAATTTCATGAGAACGCTAAACCCTTCCTGAAACGGTTGTTGAAATGGGGAACTCTGCGTATCTCTTGTCGGAGTTCATTTTAATTTGGATGGTGCGCGGGGTCCTAGTATTCGCAATAGTAGGAAACGTTTAGGTTACTTCCGCGATATTGCGGGGGCAATGCGCCAAAGTTGTCAGCGCGTTGGGCGGCGCGGACGCAGGTCTGATCCCATGTTGGGCTGCCGCTGGAGCGGTCGAGGCGAACCTGGCTTACCGAACCGTCGCGCGCGATGCTGAATGAGATATATACGCGTGCCCCTTTGGGCGTGTGCGGGTCGGCAAGAGACTTGATGCCGTTCTGGTCCATTTTGGTATTGATGTTGTTGACGTACCAACCGAAGAGGCTGCCGAAATTTGCGTCGGTTACGGAGGCGGGGTTAGTAGCCGCTCCCTGGGACATGGCTCGCGGCAGTTGGTTGCCGGCCTGCTCGCCATACTGGGCGGTGTTCTTGGGCACATCGGGTTGTTGCTTGGGAGCCTGCTTGACTTCCTGCTGCTGCGGCTTCTTTACCTTGCCCTGAATGGGGATCGCGGTTTCGTCTTCGGCCTGTTTGGCTTTGGGCTCGGGAGGCGCGGGGGCTTCGCTTGGCTTCTCCGTGGCAAGGACGTTCTGATTGGGCGGATGATCTGAAGGCAGCGGAATTGAGCTGGTGATATTTACCTGGATAGCGCCGCCAGGGCCTGCGCCGCCCCACAGGTTGTGGTGGAAGAAGCCGCCTATGACTCCGTAGAGAACGATGGAGATGACGATGCCGCAGTGAAGCAGCACGGCGCCAGCAGCAGGCTTTGCGAACGGCTCGGGGGCCAGCTCCTGCTGAAGGTGATCACCGGCTTGGAGGAAAGGGCTGCTCATTAGTTGTTGCAGGGGCTAACGCCCCGACCTTCTATTTGGGGTTGTTGCGGCATGAGTGAAGTCATGCCCTGACACATTTGTCCATTGCTCCCACTCATCGCACGATGAAGCTGTGCGATGAATGGGGCACACGAAATTGTCTGCTATTGAAACGTGTGCCATCGTCATTTTCCTTTGCCGTCGACGGGGCGGGTGACGATGGAGATGTTGGTAATGCCGGCTTGTTTAACCGCATCCATCACGCTGGCGAATGCACCGAAGGGGACACGTTCATCGGCGCGAAGGTAAATTACCTTCTTTGTGTCGGGGCCGCTGGCGTCATGCAGGCGCTGGCCAAGATCGTGCACGTTAACAGCATTGTCGCCGAGGAAGACTTTCTGATCGCGGTCAATGGTCACGACTAGGCGCTGCTCGGTGATTTCCTTGACGGTACGCGTTTTGGGAATGTTGACTTCGATGCCGGACTGAAGGACAGGCGCGGTGATCATGAAGATCACGAGCAAAACCAGCACGACGTCGACGAGCGGCGTGATGTTGATGTCCGCGAGGGAGGATTGGGTTCGACCGTTGTTAGTCGTGAAAGCCACGGCCAACCTCTTGCGGCTCATCGCGCGACGGCGCGGAGCTGCGCGCCGGAATCTCTTCAAGCGAGTTCAGAAGCTCGCGGCAGAAGTCGTCAGTTGCCGATGCGAAAACCTTGATGCGCGCGGCGAACTGGTTGTAAGCGACGACAGCAGGCACGGCAACGAAGAGTCCTGCAGCGGTGGTGATAAGAGCTTCGGAGATGCCGGGCGCCACAGCGCGGAGCGTCGCAGCACCCGCTGTACCGAGGCCGTGAAACGCATCGACGACCCCCATGACGGTGCCGAAAAGTCCGACGAAAGGGCTTGTGGCGGCGATAGTGGCGAGCCAGGTGAGGCGCCGTTCGAGTGCGGTGACCGCTTCGCTGGCTGCGGTCTGCGCGGACCGCTCGAGAGGAGCGAGATTGCGCGGCGGTCCGGAACCGCCGGTCTGGCGCTTGTAGGTTTCGTAGACGTCAACGTAAACCTGCGCGAGCGGACTCGATTTGTAATTGTCCGCGAAGGCTGCGACTTCCTGGAGACGAGTGGCACGTCGGAAGGCGTTGATGAAATTGCGGCTTTCGCGCGTAGCCTTGCCGAAGGTGCCCATCTTGCCGAGGATGATCGTCCAGGAATAGAGGCTGGCGATGAGCAGCAGGAGGAGAACGCCAAGCGCAATGCCTCCGATATTACTGAGCATCTCCATCACTGCGCCGGCACCTGTGGAAACAGGCCCTGCGGGAGAGCTCGGATCAGCTTGTAATGTGAGGAGCAAGGTTGCTGTAAAAATCGGTTTTTACCTCAGCTTCAACGGTATCAGAGGAGTGAAAGCGCTCCAAGTTATCGTTCTGGTGCACTCGAAGCTGCGCATTCTGAGAGGGTTAGCCGAAGCCTGTGTGGTTCATGCTATGCTGCGCTCGGACTGACCTTTCATGCTCGTTGAACTTCGCGCTGAAAACTATGCGGTTATCGACCACGCCATCGCGGTGTTCGGTCCGGGGCTGAACCTGCTCACGGGCGAGACCGGCGCGGGCAAGTCGATTCTTGTAGATGCGCTTGCGCTGTTGATGGGTGGGAAGGCTTCGGCCGAGATTGTGCGCCACGGGGCAGAGAAGGCCGTGGTGGCATGCGTGTTTGAAGCGACCCCCGCAGCGGAGGCAATTCTCGAAGAGAACGGGATCGACTCGGAAGGCAACGAGATTATTCTGCGGCGAGAGATCCTCGCCAGCGGCAAGGGACGCGTCTTCGTGAACAACCAGCAGGCTACGGTGGCGGTTCTGCGGCAGCTTGCGCCTGAACTTGCATTGGTCCATGCGCAATCGGAGACGCTGGCAAGCTTCGATCAGATGCAGCAACGGATTCTGCTGGACAGGTTCGGGGCGATCTCGACAGAGGAAGTTGCGGCGGCGCATGAGATATGGCGCACGGCGCAGGCGAAGCTGGATGATCTGCTGACCAACGAGCAGGAACGGCTGCGAATGGTGGATCTGTGGAGCTTCCAGGCGAAGGAGATCTCCGGCGCGAACCTGACGGCAGCGGAGGACGAGAAACTCGAAACCGAGAAGCGCGTGCTTGCGAATGCCGAGAAGCTATATGCGGCAGCGATGGGCGCGTTCGATCAACTGTATGAAGGCGGCGCTTCGGCAGAGGCGGCGCTGCGTGCGGCGGGAAAGAACCTGGATGAGCTGGCGCGCTACGACGAAAAATTCAATGAGGCTGCGCAGCAGATTTCTTCAGCGCGGGCGATTGTGGGCGATGTGAGCTCGACGCTGCGGGATTATGCGGAGCGCATCGATGCTTCACCAGAGAGGCTTGCGGAAATCGAAGACAGGCTGGCGCTGCTCGATCGGCTGAAGCGAAAGTATGGCAAGACGATCGATGAAGTGATTGTGCTGGGCGACGAGGTTCAGCGGAGGCTGGCGGAAGTTGAGGATCGCGATGAGACGCTGAAGACGCTGCGAGCTGCGCTTGCCAAGGCGGCGAGTTCATACAAACAGGCCGCAGCGTCGGTGTCGACGCAGAGGAAGGCCGCGGCGGCAAAGCTGGCCAAACTCGCCGAGGTCCAGATCAATTCGCTGGCGATGAAGGTGCGGTTTGAGATTTCTGTGGCGAGCAGCGAGCAAGAGCATGCGTGGACCGTGGATGGCTGGGACGCAGTTGAGTACCGGATCGCGACGAATGCGGGAGAGCCGCTGAAGCCGCTGCATGAGATTGCATCCGGCGGAGAGATGTCACGCGTGATGCTGGCGTTGAAGGTGGCAGTGGAGGAGGCTTCGGCAAAGACGCGGAAGAAATTGCCGACGCCGCGGACGCTTGTATTCGATGAAATTGACATCGGCATCGGTGGACGCGCGGCAGACGCTGTCGGACAAAAGTTGAAGGCGCTTGGCCGCGCACAGCAAGTTCTGTGCGTGACCCACTTGCCGCAGATCGCGGCGTTTGCCGATCAGCACTTTGTCGTGGAGAAAAAAGAAGACCACGGGCGAACGAAGATGAACATCCGGCTGCTGGACGATCGTGCTCGGACGCACGAAGTGGCGCGCATGCTGTCGGGTGCGAAGGTGACAGATACGAGTCTGCAGCATGCGGCACAGATGATTGCTACGAGCCGCTGATGTGTGATGAAATTTGCAGGAGAAAAAGCCCCGCGGGAAGCGGGGCTCTTGTTTTAAGAGCAAGACTCCTCTGATGGTGGGGCATCCAGTGCGACGCTCAGGACAGGCTTGGGGCACTCGTAGTTAGCAGGGGAGTCGCTTGCTGTCTCAGATGTGAGTGCCGTTACTTGCGACCATGTCCATGTCCGTGGTCATCGTGGTCGTGACCATGCCCATTGCCATGGTCTTCGTGGCCGCGGCCTTTGCCGTGGTCATCGTGGTCTTTGTAATGGCCATAGTGATGGCCGTTGTCATGGCGGACTTCTTCGCGATATTCGTGGCCGTGAAAGCCTTTTTCCCAACCGCGATGGCGACCCCAGTCTGCATGTTCGCCGCGGACTGGGTAGGGACCATGGTAGCCGAAGCGCGGGTCATAGGTGCGGTCGATATAGCCGCGAAATCCGACGGGTCCGTGGAACCAGGGACCTGCTCCGAGGAAGACTCCGCCCGCGAACCATGTGGGGCCGTAATAGCCAAACGGGGCACATCCGTAGGGGGCATAGTTGTAGTAGCCGTAAGGACAGACCGGCTCGACACCGATGTTGACGGAAATTTGCACCTCAGCCCTGGCGGCAGTGGCAGAGAAGCAGAGAAGCGCGAAAAAGGTAAGCGCGAGAAGCCGCATGAATTTCAATTTGACTCTCCTTGGTAGGGCTCTGGAGAAGAGTCTAGCGACGGTTGGACCTTCCACGAGGTTGATCTGAAATCTTGCCCTCTCGAAAGTCACGTGGACAGACTTGGGTAACCAGGCTTGCAGAGCACGGTTTCGCGGGAATTATTTACAAGCATCTGCTTAAAAATCACTAACTTAAGAATCCGGTCGTGGCAACTTATTGACCATGCAGGGCATCCCCTCTGTAGCTCGGACGTCTGCGTGGGCTCGTGACGCAAGACGGTTCGAGGACAAAAGGAGTTTGCCGTGAGGCTTACATTTAAATCCATCTATTCCGGATTGATATTTGCATTGGTTCGGGCCGCGCTGTTGAATCCCGCTGCGGTCGCTCAAGAGCCGAATCCAACCTCAACACAGAACGATCAGAATCAGGGCCAGGTGCAGATGAGGAACGGCATCGCCTACTACAAGGTCCAGGTGGTGGACCGCACCCTGCCGGCGATCAACTACTTTCACCGTTCTGGAGACACCCATATTGCATTTGTGGGAACGCAGCTTTTGCCGAAGGGAAAAGGCGAGGCGAAGGTGAATGCGCGCAATGGGCGAACAACCATCGATGCACAGTTCGAGAACCTGTCGCCGGCGAATGGGTTCGGTGAAGAGTATCTGACGTATGTCCTGTGGGCGATCACTCCCGATGGAAGGCCGGTAAATCTGGGAGAGGTGCTCCCTGGCGGAAATGGGAAGACGCAACTCGACGTTTCGACGGGCTTGCAGGCGTTCGGTTTGATGGTGACTGCTGAGCCGTATTTTGCGGTGACCATGCCGTCGGACCTTGTGGTGGTGCAGAATATTGCGACGACGAAGACCTCGGGAATCATCGAGCCGGTCACCGCGCACTACACACTGCTTCCGCGCGGAGCTTACGCCAATACCGCGGGACGGCACACCGTGCTGCATCCGATTTCGCGGAAAGAGAAGACGCCGCTGGAGGTCTATGAGGCCGAGAATGCGGTGATGATCGCGCAGGCCGCGGGAGCAGACAAGTACGCTCCTGACTCGATGGCGTCTGCGAAAGCCAACCTGGATAACGCAGAGAAGCTGAACGAGAGGAAACACGAAGACAAGCAGGCGATCACGTATGCGCGCGAGGCTGTGCAGGCAGCGGAAGACGCTCGCATCATGACGATCCGCAAGATCAAGGCCGAGGACGACGAAGCGCAGCGCGCGGCGCGAGTGCAGGCCGAACAGAATGCGGAAGAATCCCGCCGGCGGGCAGAGGAGTCACGAAAGCAGGCGGAAGAAGCTCAACTTGCACAGCAGCAGTCGGCTCTGGCGCAGCAGGAAGCTGCGAAAAGGGCGGAGGCCGAGGCCGCACAACGTGCACAGGCAGAAGCCGCAACAGCGGCTGCTCAGGCTGAGGCGCAGAAAGCGCAGCAAGCCCGTCAAGAGGCTGAGCAGCGGGCACAGCAGCTTGGTCTGGAGGAACAACAGGCTCGCGAACGACTCAAACAGCAGCTGAGTGCAGTCCTGGAGACCCGCGAGACGGCACGCGGCTTGATTATGGAAATGCCGGATGTGCTGTTTGACTTCAACAAGTACACGTTGAAACCGACTGCACGCGAGAAACTAGCGAAGGTGTCAGGAATTCTGCTGGCGCATCCCGACCTGAACGTGCAGGTAGAAGGACACACCGACAGCATCGGCTCGGAAGAGTACAACCAGAAGCTGTCAGAAGAACGCGCAGGCAGCGTAAAGGATTACCTGGTCAGCCAGAGTGTGCGTGGCGACAACGTGACCGCGGAAGGCTTCGGGAAGAACGATCCCATTGCGGATAACGCGACATCGGCTGGCCGTGCGAAGAACCGGCGCGTCGAACTTGTGGTGTCCGGCGCGTCGATAGGAGTGCAGGAGCAACAACAAGCTGCTCCCGGTGGTAACTCACAAAATGTAGCGCCGCAGGGGCCGCCACCACCTGCGCAGCCAGTGAGCCCGACTCGACCCGCGGTGCCGGATAGCGTCGTGCCGCAGTGACGAATACATCGCAGGCTGCTTTTCCACAACAGGGGAGAGGCAACCTGCGATTCAATTAAGGCGCTCCAACGGCTGTCGCCGTATGCGCCTGGGCGGCTAGAAAGAATATTTCAACTTAAATCAGATTACTTAAAGCAGGAGGACTGAATTATGAATTTGCAGGACCTTACCCCCATCCAGATCGCGATTATCGTTGCGGTAGTCGTCGTTGTCATTGGAGCGATCATCGTCTTCGCTCAGCGACGCAGGACGGAAAAGCTTCGGTCGCGCTTCGGACCGGAATATGAGCGTTCGGTTGCGGAGAGTGGCGACCGGCGGCGCGCAGAGGCTCAGCTTGAAAAGCGTGCAGAGCGCGTGGAGAAGTACCATCTGCGTTCGCTCACCGCGGAAGACCGGGCGAGGTTCACAGAGCAGTGGGATCGCGTACAGGCACACTTTGTGGATGCTCCTGCGGGCGCAGTTGCAGAGGCGGATCAACTGCTGGGCGACATCATGGCGACCTGCGGGTATCCGATGGGCGATTTCGAGCAGCGCGCCGCCGATATTTCTGTGGACCATCCCATCGTGGTTCAGAATTATCGCTCGGCGCACGATATCGCGCTCCGTCAGGCGAAGGGACAGTCAACGACAGAGGACCTTCGCAGAGCCATGATTCATTACCGTTCGCTTTTCGAAGACCTGGTATACGACCGGAAGGAAGCTGTAGTGGACCGCAGACCTGCGTCCGTCGAGCGTCGTGAACTGGAGAGCGAGGAGATTCACCGCAGGGCTTCGTAGGCCTCTGGCGATGGATACGAAAAGCGCTCGGGCGAGCGCAGACTCGCCCGAGCGTGATCCAGTCGAGAGATGTGCCGGATCGGCATTGCCGATTGCCGATTTGGATCAGTGCTTGTTCTTCAGATCCTTTGAAACCCACCAGAGCACTTCACCAAAGATCTTCCACTTGCTCGCGTTGCTGACATCGAGCGGAAGGTACTTGGGATTTGCGCATACCAGAAGATCTGAGCCGGCGAGGCGCTGAAAGCGCGCAACTTTGAAGCCGAGATCGCGGTGAGCCGTGACGACGAGCTTTTCGTTGAGCTTTTCACGCTCCGTGGAAGCTGTATCGACGAAGAGGATGGATCCCGGGGGAATCGTCGGATACATAGAGTCTCCCGCGACGTGCATGCTGAGCATGTTCTCGGGGTGAGGGCACCACGCGAGCGGAGCAAGGAGGACATCTTCCATCTTCGCCTGGGAGAGGCGCACATTTTCGTGCGGAGGAACAGGGTCTCCGAAAGCGGTAACGTTCATCAGCGGGATCGCGACCGCGCCGCCCGCACCGGCGATGTGCTGCGACACTTTTTTGTTGGCGATGAGATTGAAGTTTTCGAGGCTGACGCGCATGGACGAGAGTGCCTGCCGCATGTTGGCATCGGGCAACTCTGATGTATCGATTCCCGCGCGCTCCCAGAAGTAGTCACCTGCGGGGCGTCCGGCCAGATTGCCCAGCGCGACGTATGTTTCAGCTGTGGGCTCGTTTTTCCCTGCGAGCCAGCGAGAGACTGTAGCAGGCGAAACTCCAAGACGCTCGGCAAGCCCGGCTTGCGTCACCTTGAGATCCTTCAGAAGGCCCCGCAGTCTGTCGGACCACTCACGGGTTGTATGCTGTTCAACCATCAACCTTTCCAACGATTAGGGCAACATCTCTCGCGTGTGCAATTGCCTCAATGAAATCAACGAGTTATCGTCGTTCGAGGTATCCTAGCAGGCTTGGCCGCGCATCGTAAGTCGGTATGGGGCAGAGAGATACAGAAATAGTGCCTGAGAGATGGGGAAGACAGGGAGATCACGAAAAAGGAGAGAAGCGAACTTTCGGGTGCCAGACACCACATCGAAACCTCGCAAGACAATTCTCACTCATTCGTGTCCGAACGTCCAACATTGAACTCATGGCATCACAAGATCGAGGACACGCGGTTCGTATGGCTAAAAGCAAGAGCAATCGGCGGGTTCTGGTGATCGACGACGAAAGAGCGATCGCTGACACGCTGTCGCTGATCTTCCGGACGCGGCACTACGAGTCGCGCGCCGCCTACACAGCGGAACAGGCGATCGAGGTACTAGCTGAGTGGCGGCCGGATCTCGCCATCCTGGACGTTGTGCTTCCCCATATGAACGGCATCGAACTGGCGATCGTGATCAAGGCGAACTATCCCAACTGTCACGTGCTGCTTTTCTCAGGCAACGCGAATACGGCGATGCTGCTGGAAGAAGCGGGACGAAAGGGATACCAGTTTGAAGTGCTGGCGAAACCGGTACATCCAAATCTCATGCTGGAGAAGGCCTCCGCTTTGCTGGGGTCGAGGGAAGAGCCTCTCTACGACTGAGTGCTTGCGAAGATCAGTGAATCGCCATCATCCCTTCACAGAGGATTTTGTCGAGGCCTGCTTCTCCACATCTGAGAGCATCTGGATGACTTTTTCTTTCTGCTCGTAGTTCGGATTTGCGTCGAGCAGTTTTTTCCAGAGCTCGATTGCGCCGGAGCTATCGTGCTTGCCTTGCCATTTCACTAATCCCAGATTGAAAAGGGTGTTCGGATTCGTCGGCGAAGTCTCGAGAGCCTTGTTGAATTGGGAGATGGCTTCATCCGCGTTTCCGAGATACCAATATGCGGTTGCCATATCGGTGCGGGCGGATGCGTCGGCGGGCCGGAATTGGAGTGCGCGAGTGTAGAAGTCGACGGCGACCGAGTATTGCTGCGCGTCGTAGTAGAGGTTGGCGATTTCTATAAGCGTCTCGGGGTTGTTCGAGCCTGCGCTGAGCCTTGCGAGCAGAGGAGCGGCTTGTGCATCGGCCATCTCCTTAAGGCGCGCGGGACTCGGAGCCGCCGGAGCGCTTTGAGCCGGTGCTAAGCCTCGCGGAGTGGAGGCTGCGGCGCGAGGCTGTGTTGTAGCGACCGAAGATCCCTGCAATCCGCGAATGAGCCAGCCGCTCGCGATGCCCGCGGCAAGGCAGACCGTAACAAGTAGGAGTGCCTGTCTGCTCGTCCATTGGCGATGGAGGCTAGTTGCTCGCATGGTCGGCTCCCGTCTTGATTGCGCCGTGCTGATCGGCGGTCATCGTCATTGCGTCTGCGATTGCCTTCATGACCGCAGCCCTGCGATCGGAACTGAGGTTCGGGTTCGACTTGAGGAGTTGACGCCATGTGGCGACTGCTCCTTTGCTGTCGCCCTTACCCTGCAGTTTGATCATGCCGAGATTGAAGAGGGCGTTGGCGTCTTTGGGGTCGTAAGAGAGCGACTTGTTGAGCTGTGCAATGGCGCCGTCAATGTCGCCGCTGCGATAGAGGCTGGCCGCGAGTTTGGTGCGATATGAAACATTGCCTGGTTCGATTTCTACGGCCTGGTTATAGTATCCGGCGGCTTCCTTGAATCGATGCGTTGTGTGATACAGAGCGGCAACTTGCGTCAGCAGAACCGGGTCTCGTGGATTGCTTTTGAGTTTCTCAAGCAGGGGAGCGGCCTGGCGATCGGAGATCTGCTTGAGTTCTTCAAGCGAATGCGGATGGCCAGGAGGCAGAGCACCATGCGGAGCGTTGATAGCGACTCGTTGTGGAGGCGGAACTGCGAGCTGCGAACTTCTCATCAGGTAGCCGATGCCGAGTCCGGCGAAGAGACAGACGGTAGCCATCGCGTAGACGTGTGACGTCTGCAGTGACGGAGCCTGAAGTGGTGCTTCCGTTTCATCAGCCATACGAAGAACTCCCAATCGAAGCGCGTGAGGAGATCTTCCCGTAAGGAAAGATAGCCGTTCGCAACATCGGCCTGCTGCACGTTGATCGCCGCGTGAAACGCGTGACGATCATTGCCGCGGTGCCGGACAGAGCGAAGTGTCTGGTGTGAGTAGAACAAGTTGGGACTTACGGTGAAGTGATGTAAATCACAAGGCTGACGCGCAGGGCTCTCCGCGAGTGCAGCTGGATCACTAACAACGCTGCGTAGAATGCCCGATTTGTGATGGATGTCACTAAAAACGTGGGGCTTTTCACCAAGCTGGTGTGGGAGAACGCTCACGTTTTCTGCTTGCAGATATGCCCGAGGTTTTACAAATTACGAGTCCTCCTGATTCAACTCTCGATTCGACAAGGGATTGCGTTCTGCGTCTCGATCCGGGAAACGCGATTCCTGTAACGGCATGCAACGTGCACGGGTGGAGGTGACTGAACTGGAAACAAGACGAGTCAGGTCGCGGTGAAAGTTCAGGCGAATAGGGAGTGCGCACTAGGAGGCTCCACGTAATGAAGAAACTTTCTCTACTTGCTCTGATACTGGTGGCTGGCGCGGGCTTCGCGACCGCCCAGATTACAACGCCGACGACTGACGTTCTCGGCGCACACCTCAACTATGGTCGCGGCTGCGCGGCCTGTCACGCGCCACACAGCGGCGTTTACGGAAACGGAAACGCCAAGGCGGCAGATGCAACTTCGGGCAACATCGCGCTCTGGGGCGAAGATGTCAGCAGCCTGTACGGCAAGGTCATCACCTCCGGACAGAGCGAACATGGAACTTTTGTCGAGACTCTGCCGGGAGCCATCACGGCAGGAACACCTGATGTGGCGGGCGTCCTGATGTGCCTGAGCTGCCACGACGGCAACTATGCAACCGGCGCCATGATGAAGAACAAGGTCTTCGAGACTTTGCCTGCAAGCTATGGCACCTCAAACGATATTCCGACGCTGCTTGGCAACGACAAGGGCGGCACGGGCAATTACCTCAACGACCACCCTGTGGGATTGACTGCTGACATCGGTTGCGGCGGTACGTATGACTGGGACTGCACGATCGATGCTACCGGCAAAGTTTTGATGACGGGCGCAGCCTCGAAGCAGTTTGTGCAGAACTACGGCTTCTTTGTCCGTCCGGCAGTCTTCGCCAGCAAGCCTACCGTGATGTGCACAACCTGCCACAACCAGCACGTGATGAACGTGGTGAACGTGAAGGCTGGCGCGACCAACACCGGTCTGGCAGCAGGCAGCTATGCAACGATGTTCTTCCTCCGCGGGCCATATAACCCGGCGAGCGGAACTTCGAACAGCAACCAGACGGCGCAGTTCTGCCGCCAATGCCATGGTGCGGAAGCCAACGAGATGAACGGAAGCACCGCGGGAACCACTTTCTAAGTTCTTTATGCATGAGGGGAGGGGGAACGTTCCCTCCCCGTCTTTTTAGAAACGCCGGGGGTCAGCAAATGAAATTTAGAATCACTTTCCTCGTTCTTCTCCTGGGCATCGTGTCTCTGGTTTCAGCACAAGTCACATCTCACAAGCCCACAGTATTTAAAAGCGCTCCGGCAACGTCGAGCGCACAGAGTCCAGCCCAATTTGCGGTGGCGCGAGTGAACGGCGCGGTGTTAACGAACGCCGATCTGGTGCGAGAGGAATATGCCATCTTTCCCTATGCCAAGCAGCATAACGGCGGGATTCCGAAAGAGTTTGAGAAGGAGATTCGCGATGGCGCTCTGAAGATGATCATCTTCGAGGAACTGGTTTACCAGGAAGCGCTGCACCGGAAGATTGCGATTGCGCCCGGAAGAATGCAAAAGGCGGAGGCCGACTTCAGGAAGCAGTTCGCCACTCCCCAGGAGTTCAGCAAGTTTCTGCAGGCCGACTTCAACGGGTCGAGGCAACTGCTAAATGAGAAGATTCGGCGCTCGCTGCTGATTGAGGCTCTGCTCAAGGTGGAAGTGGAAGACAAGTGCAAATTCACCACCGCGGATGTGAAGGCCTTTTACGAGAAGAATCCGGGCAAATTTCATCATGCGGAGACTTTCACGTTCCAGACGATTTCGGTTCTGCCCCCGCAGAATGCTTCGGCGGCTCAACTGAAAGAAGCGTCAACCAAGGCCCAGAGCTCCCTGAAGCAAGCCAAGGCAACGAAGACGGCGGAGGAGTTTGGACTGCTGGCGGAGAAGATTTCGGATGACGACTACCGCGTGATGATGGGCCAGCATAAGCCCATGCCCGCGGACCAACTTGCTCCTCAGGTGTTGAAGGCTCTCTCCGCGATGCACCCCAACGACGTCAGCGATCTTATTCAGATCGATCAGGCTTACACAATTGTGAGACTTCAGGCGCATACACCGGCTGGGCAGACAAAGTTTGATGAGGTGAAGACTGAGCTTGCGAAGAGCCTGCAGGAGGGCAAGAGGAACACGCTGCGAAAGGCGCTCGACGCAAAGCTTCACCAGAACGCGAGGATCGAGGAGCTCTAGGAGCGAGTGGGGCAAAAGGTGGTTTCGAGTGGCGAGGTCAATTAGAGTCGCGAGGGTTCTGGTCGCAGGGGTCTTCCTGTCAGGTATGTCTCTGCATGCCCAATTGAAGTGGGGCGAGACATCGACGAAGGGAACGGCGAATCTCTCGTCGGGCTATAGCGCGACTTATGGGAATATTGCTCAGTCATCTCATGGCTGGACGATGGGCGGGTCCGGGACTTTTACCGGTTCGTTTCACAGTCCCAATTTTCTTTCCTATAACTTTTCTCCCTATCTGAACCAGTCTCGGGCGAATTCCAATTTTCAGTCGATCACAAATTCGAGCGGACTGAATCTGAGCGCGAACATCTTTGCCGGAAGCAAATTTCCGGGCTCAGTCAACTATGCAAAGGCCTACAACAGCGAAGGGAACTATGCGGTTCCGGGCCTTGCGAATTTTGTTACGCACGGCAATAGCGATACCTTCGGGATCAATTGGAATGAAAATCTCGATGGCAAGCCAAGCTTCTCCGCCGGATATCAGACGGGGAAGAGCAAGTACAACGTTTATGGGTCGAACGATAACGGCAACAATGCGTTCCACTCGCTGAACCTGCATTCTGGTTACCGGTGGCAGGGGTTCAACCTGGGATCTTTCTACACGCACGGGAATGCGCACTCGATGGTCCCGCAGATTGTGGCAGGGCAGATACTCAAGTCCAATTCCGTTACGAACGTGGTTGGAGGGAACCTGTCACACCAGATTCCGCTGCACGGATCGGCGTCGGCCAGCGTGAACCGGTCGAACTGGAAGAGCGAGTTTCTGGGGTACACCTCGACGGGAACCATCGATACCTTGAATGCGACGGCCGGTGTGCATCCGACGAACAAGTTGTCGTTTTCCGTCAGCACCAATTATTCCGATAACCTGACGGGGCAGCTTGAGCAGTCGGTGATCTCGGCGGGGGGCGTACTGCCCGGATTGGATACGAGTCAGACTTCCAGTTCTTTCGATTTGATGGCAGTGGGAACCTACACGCCGATGCCAAATCTGCAGACTGCCGGCTTTATGGAGCGCCGTTCGCAGTCGTTCTTCGGTGAGACCTACGGGGTGACCTCCTACGGCGGCGATGCAACGTACACACATGGGCTGCTGAACGGGACGATCAACACGTCGGCAAGCGTCACGGCGAACACTGCCGACAAGACGGGCGAGGACACCATCGGCTTTTCGACGACGGAGACGTATTCGAACCTGCTGTTCGGGTGGCATCTGAATGAATCGTTCAACTACGCGCAGAATGTTCAGACGCTCTTGGTGACGTACACGAATTCTTACTACAACTACTCGGGGAACATCCGTCGAAACTGGGGACGGTTCAACCTGAGCGCGGGAGCGGGCGGCGCACGGACTGCATTGAGCCAGCAGGAAGGTACGTCGAACAGCAGCGAGACGTACAACGGCAGCGTGGGGTTCGGAAGCTACATCGCGGCTACGGGAAGCTATTCGAGAGCAGACGGCCAGGCGCTGGTGACGGGCGCAGGGCTGGTGGGAGTGCCGGTTCCTGTGCCTGTATTGCCTTCTGACTTGGTAAATTTGTTCGGCGGAAAGAGTTATTCGGTTGGCCTGTCGAGTTCGCCAGTGAAAAAGCTTATTCTGTCCGCGACGTATGCAAATTCAAACAGCAACACTTGGAGCAATGGCATTTCGAGCGCGAACAAAAATAATCAGTTCAATACGCTGATCCAGTACCAGGTGAGAAAGATGAGTTTTGTCAGTGGTTACTCGCGTCTCGAACAAGGTTTCACGGGCACCGGTGGGCAGCCGGAGACTATTGCGACGTACTATATGGGGCTTACACGGTGGTTCAATATCTTCTGAAGAGCGGGCAACTAGTCTGCGGGCGGGCAGTGAAGGCGGTGGTGTTTGCCGGACTGCTTGCGTCTATGGCCTGGGCCAGTGGCAAGCCAAAGGTGGCGAGGCCGACGGAGCTATGGCAGCTCTCTCTCGATGGCGGAAGGAGCCTGACGTGGGAAAGCAGCTTCAGTTCGGAGTCGGAGGTGAAGCGGGACCGCGGATTCTGGAACAAGCTGGTGGATGTGGTTGCGGGCTCTCCTGATTACAAATTTCTGGTCCGGCCCTATAGCGTGATTTCTGATTCGAAGGGGCGGCTTATCGTGACGGACCCCGGCGCTTCGGGTGTGCACATCTTTGATTTTGCGCAAAAGAGATACAAGTTCATTGAGCGCAGAGAGAAGGTGCGCGATCCGATGCTCGCACCTCAGTGCGTTGCGGTGGATGGGAAGGACAATATCTACGTCACGGATTCAGAGTCAGGAAAGATTTTTGTCTTTGAGCCGGGCGGGAAATACCTGAGGGTGATCGGCAGCCTGAAGGGCGGGGAGGGTTACTTCAAGCGGCCGACCGGAATCGCTATTGACGCTGCTGCGCAGCGGATGTACGTGACGGATACTCTGCGGGATGAGGTATTCATTCTTGATCTACAGGGCAATGTGATCAACCGATTTGGAGAGACGGGGCAGGGCGAGGGGGAATTCAATCTTCCTACCGAGTTGCGACTTAGCGGCGGGGATCTGCTGGTTGTCGATTCGATGAACTTTCGTGTGCAGGCGTTTGACCGCGCAGGGAAGTTTGAGTTCTCGATCGGGAAGCCGGGCGATACGACAGGAGCTATCTTCAGGCCCAAGGCGGTCAGCGTTGATTCGGAGCGCAATGTCTACGTGGTGGATGCGCAATGGGGAGTGGTGCAGGTTTTCAACCGACAGGGGCAGCTTCTCTACTATTTCGGGGCGAAGGGCACTCATGCAGGAGAGTTTCAATTGCCTTCAGGACTCTTTATCGACCATGATGATCGAGTCTATGTGGTGGATTCATTCAACCGGCGGGTGCAGGTGTTTCAGTATGCTGGAGTGAAGAATCCAACTGGGGGGCAATGAGGTGGGGTCCAGAGTACTTCTAGTTGCGCTTCTCCTAGGGATTTTGGGGGCGGCCACGCAGGCTCAGATCACAGGAGACGCGCTGGGGGCACACAACCTGGGGCCCGGTAGTTCGTCACAAGTTACGGGTTCACGCGGCGATGCCTGTGGTTACTGCCATGCTCCGCACTCGGGCATGAACATGGGCCTGTGGAACCAGAAGCTCACTACGCAGAGCTACAGCACCTACACAAGCAACACCGGGACAAACATCACGACGCAGCCGAAACTGGGCGGCGTGAGCAATCAGTGCCTGAGCTGCCATGACGGTACGGTGGCGGTTGGAGCGACGGTGGCGTACGGGCAGGTGACGACGCACGGGGCGATGAAGACAGCGGACGTATTCGGCAGCAATATGCAATCGTCGCATCCGTTCAGCCTGGTAACTCCGTTGCAGGACAGCATCGATCTTGCGGCTTCGCTGGTGGGGAGCGGGAAGACTGCCGATTCTACCGGTGCGGTCACTTTGGTCAACGGAAATGTGGAGTGTACTTCGTGCCACAATCCGCATGCGCAGGCGAAAGACCCCGTGTCACTGAATTTTCTGGTGAAGGACAGTTCGAATGGACAGCTTTGCCTCGCGTGCCACGATCCAGCGCGCACGATGGGCAACAAGGTAAATCCGCTGGCGGATTGGGCGACGAGCGCACATGCGGTCTCGCAAAGCAAGATTTCACCGTCTGCCATGGTCGGCAGCTATCCGACGGTAGCGAGTGATGCGTGCAACTCGTGCCACGCGCCGCACAATGCCAGCGGACCGGCACGGCTGCTGCGCGGGCAGAACGAGCAGGATTGCATCGCCTGCCACAATGGCGGTTCAAACATCTCGCCGATGCCGGCATATGGAAACGTGTTTGCTGAGTATGCGACCCCGAAGGTGGGTCACCCGTTCCCGGCATCGACGAACCCGCATGATGCGGCAGAAGACGTGATGTTGAATAACAACCGGCACGCAACCTGCGTGGACTGCCACAATGCGCACGGTTCTGAGCAGGTAGCGTCGTTCCTTCCTCCTCCGGCAATTCGCCCCTCGCAGAAAAATGTTGCGGGAATAAACCTGGCAGACGGAACCAGCTTGCTGACACCGGCGGTGAACCAGTACGAGAATTGCTTGCGCTGCCATGGAACGAGCACGGGCAAGCAGTCGTTGCCGATCTATGGTTATTTTCCGGCGCGAGCGGTGGTGCCGGGAGATCCGCTGAACCTGATTCCACAGTTCGCGCAGACAGCGACGTCGAGCCATCCTGTGACGCATACGAGCAGCAGCGCATTTCCGCAGCCGAGTCTTCTGATGAACATGCTGAACCTCGATGGACTGACTGCGGGACGGGCAATGGGTACGCAGGTTCTGTGCAGCGATTGTCATAACAGCGACGACAACCGGGAATTCGGCGGATCGGGCGCGAACGGGCCGCATGGGTCGCGGTGGACACACATACTGGAGCGCCGGTACGAGATGAGCCAGGCGGCAGCGCCGGGAACGCTGATTTCGAATCCATTTCCGAATCCTGACTTGAGTGTGAACGGGCCTTACGCTCTTTGCGGAAAATGCCATGATCTGTCGAACCAGGTGATGAAGAATACGAGCTTCAGTGGCCATGCGAATCACGTCAATGCGGGCATGAGCTGCTCAACGTGCCACACGGCGCATGGAATGGGCGCTACGAGCGGAAACATCAGCGGCGAACGGCTGGTGAATTTTGATGTCAACGTGGTGGCACAAAATAGCGGGCAGCCGATCAGCTATAGCCGGGCCACCAATTCGTGCACGCTGGTGTGCCACGGAGTGACTCACACTGGCTCGGGATCCGGCACGACAACGGCTGCGTCGAGGCTAAGCGGGGCGAGACTGTAGATAGCACGTTCTAGAAGACCGTTCCGGCAGTGCTCCCATTCATCTCGTTCGATTTGTCGCCGTGGCACTGGCGGCAGAACTGTGCTGTCTGATTCGACATTGCATTGGTGCTGCCGGGATTGTAAGGCGCGCGCAGAAAAAACATCGTAGCGTAGTTGCCCGGGGGCAGGCCGGAGTTCGAATTCTGCGTGACCTTGACGACATTCATGACGTGGGGTTCGTGGCAGGTAGTGCAGACGATGACCGCACGATTGTTGTAGACGCCGGGCTTGACGAAGAATCCATAGCTTGAGACGAAGTGGCTGGAGCTTGCTCCGCGCATGGAGATGGCGCCGTTCGCTTCTGCGCAGTCCCAGCCGTTGCCGCCGCAACTGATATGCGCGCTGAGGCCCATGGGGTGTTCGCTGACGAAGCTGCCAGCAGTGATACCGCCGCTCCCAATGAGGGTTGGCACCTGCGAGCGGATGCCGTAGGTGGAGGGTAGCGTCTCGTAGACCTTGTTTTTCATCATGGCGGCAGGCGCGAAGTTTCCATCGTGACAGCTTAGGCAGGTGAGCATGCCTGCGACGTCGGGAGTGCTGGCGGACATGCTGGCAGGGAGGACTTCGACGAACTTGCCACCGCCGGTGGATACGGTTCTGCCGTAGAGACTGGTGACGTCTTCGCCCCAGAGGATGGGACTGTGCGTGGCTGAGGAATCAGCGGTGCGCGCTTTGCCATTGCCTGACGCGCCGCTATGAGGAGAGTGGCAGGCGGTGCAGCCGCGCCCGTAGTTGAGATGAGCTCCGAGAACGTCGGTTCCGGGAGTTGTGATCTGAGCGGTGGCGATGATGCTGGAGGCCAGGATTGTCAGCGCGACCAGGGAGGAACGATTCATGAAGCGAGCCTCAGGGTTCTGTTTCATGTATCGGCACGAAAATGGGAGGGATTAGAGCAGTCGGACTATGGGTTTCTCACTCATCGCACGATGAAACTGTGCGATGAATGGGGCACATGGCTACTCGTATGAGGAACTTCCACGGGCCCCAAGTGCGAGGCATCCTTCGACTCCCGCTCAGGACAGGCTCGGGGCATTCAATCTTGTTATAGCGCTGCGGCTTTGGCGCGTGTGGCTGCGATGAAGGAGTCGTCGTCAGCCGAGAGGCCGGACTTCATGGAGCCGAGATTGATGTCGACGTTGGACAGCGCGCCGGTAATGGCCGCGTGTGCGAGGGCGGCGGCGGTGATGAGGTCGGAGGCCATGTTGGGATTTGTGATGGTCTTGAGCGATTCGGCAATTCGCTTTGTCTCCGCAGAGCGCTCGGCGACACCGAGGGGTACGCTGGTGGCATGGCGGAGTGCCGCATTGACCCCGACTCCGCCGTCGTCTGTTTCGCGAGCGGCGCGATAGGCTTTCATCACAACGTTGTAGGATTCGGCATCCGCATCGATGGCGACTTTCAGCTCTTCGCGAAGCATGGCGAGCCGGGCGATGGCTTCGCTGAGTTGAGTTTCGTATTGCAGATATGCCTTCTTGCCGCGAGACATGGAAGCGACCATCTGAGCCAGGCCTGCAGCCATGGCTCCACTTGCTGCCGAGGCGCTACCTCCGCCGGGAGTCGCAGTGGGTGCGGCAAGCTGTTCGATGAAGGGTTCGACGCCAGCGCGAAGACCGCCGACTGCCATCTTGCCGGACATCACGGAGGCCAGACGGTTTTCGAGGATGAGCGAGGAGTCGAAGTTTTCGACTTGCAGGAACCACTCGGCGGCTTGTTCGAGGGCGGCCTTGGGGATGAGGCCGACGATCTCGCTTGAGACAGGCATCACGCCGTAGCGGGCGGCTTCGCGCTTGACGAGCTCAAAGACGCGGTGGATGGGAGTCTGCTCGAAGTCGGTGAGATTCATGGAGACCTGGGCCATGCCGCGCACCAGAAATCCGGCACCTTTTACAAAGCGCATACCGCCGGAGGAGTTGCGGACGGCCTTGGCGATCTTCTTGGCGATGTCAACGTCGGTGGTGTTGAGGAATACGTTGTAGGCGATGAGAAATTTGCGCGCGCCGACAACGGTTGCCCCGGCAGTCGGATGTACGCGCGGCTCGCCAAAGTCGGGACGCCGCGCGGGGTTAGTCGCGATTTCGGCGCGGATGCCTTCGAACTGGCCACGGCGGATATTCTCGAGGTTCTGCCGTTCCGGGGAGGCAGCGGCGGCCTCGTAGAGATAGACGGGGACATCGAAGCGCCGATAGATCTCTGCGCCAACATGCTTTGCCATGGCGACGCAGTCTTCGATGGTCACGCCTTCGATCGGGATAAAGGGTACAACATCGGCCGCGCCCATGCGGGGATGCGCGCCCTGATGCTGCGTGAGGTCGATGAGCTCGGCGGCTTTGCCGACTCCGCGAATGGCGGCCTCCTGGATGGCTTCGCGCTCGCCGACGAGGGTGATGACGCAGCGGTTGTGGTCCGCATCCATCTCGCGATCGAGCAGGTACACGCCGGGGATCTTCATCGCCTCGACAATGGCATCAACCTTTGCCTTGTCGCGGCCCTCGGAGAAATTAGGAACGCACTCTACCAATGTGTTGGGCACGAGAAGAAGGATAAATCAGCAGGGGAGTGCGCTGCGCTTGATTGAAGGCTGTTCCCAATCGTTACAGTCGCGTGGCACGATGGAGTCCATGCAAGAGATTTCGCCTGAGCTCAGGGATTTTGCTGAACGGTATACGGCGGCGTGGTGCAGTCATGTTCCGCAGGCGGTTGCGGCTTTCTTTGGAACCGCTGGATCGCTGACGATTAATGGCGGGCAGCCAGCGGTTGGAAGGGAGGCGATCAGCGTTTCGGCAAAGTCGTTCATGACAGCCTTTCCGGATTTGCACGTGATGATGGATAGCCTCGACCGGGCCGGAGACCGCACTCAGTATCACTGGACGCTGACCGGGACGAATACAGGTCCGGGTGGCACGGGACGCTCGGTGCGGATCAGTGGATTCGAAAGCTGGCGATTTGGAGGGGATGGGCTGATTGAGGAGTCGCTGGGAAGCTTCGATGCGGACGACTACAGGCGACAGATCTCGGGGCAGGCTTGATTGTGATTCTGATTTTGATTGCATGATTCGAGCACCCGAGGCGCGTTGGCCGGATGGAGGCTGAACATGGCCGCAGTAGTATTCTCTTCTTGGCTATCGAGATTCGGCTATCGAGCAGGAGCTCATCATGACCACCGCAACCTCTCCCGTGATTCAAGCGCCACGCGGCACACAGCTTCGATGCAAAGGCTGGCAGCAGGAGGCAGCGCTGCGCTGCCTCATGAACAACCTCGATCCTGAAGTCGCGGAGCGGCCGGCGGATCTGGTTGTCTATGGCGGCATCGGGCGGGCTGCGCGGAATTGGGAGTGTTTTCACGCCATCGTGCGCGAGCTGGAACGACTCGGGCCGGAGGATACGCTTCTGGTGCAGTCGGGGAAGCCGGTGGCAGTGTTTCCTACGCATGAGATGGCTCCGCGGGTGATTATTGCCAATTCGAACCTGGTGGGGAAGTGGGCGACGTGGGACCACTTTCACGAACTCGATCGCAAGGGCCTGATGATGTACGGGCAGATGACGGCGGGTTCGTGGATCTACATCGGCACGCAGGGGATTCTGCAGGGAACATTTCAGACATTTGCGGCGTTGGCGGAGCGGCACTTCGGCGGCAGCCTGAAACACAAGCTGGTTGTGACCGGCGGCATGGGCGGTATGGGCGGAGCGCAGCCGCTTTCTGTGACGATGAACGATGGTGTCGTGCTTGTGATCGATGTGGACCGGCATCGGATCGAGCGCCGCATTGTAACGCGTTACTGCGACACGATCGGCGAAGATCTCGATGAAGCGTTGAAACTGTGCGAGTCGGCACGGCGGGAGGGCAGAGGGCTTTCCGTCGGACTGGTAGGGAATTGCGCAGACGTGCTGCCGGAGATTGCGCGGCGCGGGGTGCAGGTGGATGTGGTTACGGACCAGACCAGCGCGCACGATCCATTGAATGGTTATGTTCCACAGGGGCTCACGCTGGATGAGGCTGCAGAGCTGAGGAAGCGGGATCCGGAGGAGTACGTCCGGCGATCGACTGCAAGTATGGTGACGCACGTGGATGCGATGCTTGCGTTGCAGCGCGCGGGCGCGGTGGTTTTTGATTACGGCAACAACATCAGGCGGTTTGCGTTTGATGCGGGATGTGCGGATGCGTTTTTGATTCCGGGATTCGTGCCGGAGTACATTCGTCCGCTGTTCTGCACGGGAGCGGGACCGTTTCGATGGGTGGCGCTGTCTGGCGATCCGAAGGATATTGACGTTACGGATGATCTGGCGCTTGAGTTGTTTCCGGATAACGAGATTCTGAAACGCTGGATGCGACTGGCTCGGGGCAAGTTTGCTTTTCAGGGACTGCCTGCGCGCATCTGTTGGCTGGGATACGGCGACCGTGCCCGGATGGGCGAGGCAATTAATGACCTGGTGAAGAAGGGTAAGATATCCGCGCCGGTAGCGATCGGGCGCGATCACCTGGACACGGGGTCGGTGGCGAGTCCCTATCGCGAGACAGAAAAGATGCTGGACGGGACGGATGCGGTAGCCGACTGGCCGTTGCTGAATTTTGCACTGAATACGGCTTCGGGCGCGACGTGGGTGAGCTTTCATCATGGCGGCGGAGTGGGCATGGGGTTCTCGCTTCATGCCGGTCAGGTGACGGTGGCGGATGGAACGGAAATGGCAGCGCGAAAGATTGCGCGGGTGCTGAACAACGATCCGGGAATCGGCGTGGCTCGTCATGCGGATGCGGGGTATGAGCTGGCCCAGGATACGGCGCAGGAGAAGGGGATTCGGATTCCGATGGCGGGGCAGTAAGCGTGGCCAATGCTACTGCGATTGTTAACATCGGCCAGCTTGTGACGCTTGCTGGAGCTGCGCGGCCACGCGTTGGTTTAGCGCTTGGGAATCTCGCGATCGTCTCCGATGGAGCCCTTCTGATCGAGAATGGTTCGATCGTTGCTGTCGGTCGCCATGACGAGATCAAGTCGAAGATTCCGGCTGATGCGGAGATCGTTGATGCTGAAGGGCGGTGCGTGACGCCGGGGTTTGTGGATGCGCACACGCATCTGGTGTTCGCAGGGAATCGCGCGGCGGAGTTTGAGCAGCGGATTGCGGGAGCGACGTACCAGGAGATTGCGGCGGCGGGCGGCGGCATCCTGAAGACAGTGGCGTTGACGCGGGCTGCCAGCGAAGACGAACTGCTTGTTGCGGCAACGCGGCACAGGGACTGGATGCTGCGCGGCGGGACGACGACACTGGAGGCTAAGTCGGGATACGGGCTGGACCGCGAGACGGAACTGAAGATGCTGCGGGTCATCCGGCGGATGAATGATGAGGGTCCGGCGCGGATCGTGCCGACATTGTTGGCGGCGCATACGGTTCCACCGGAGTACAAGGAGCGGCGGGCAGAGTATGTGCGCTTCGTGTCGGAAGAGCTGATTCCGGAAGTGGCGGCGCAGAAGCTCGCAGAGTATTGTGATGCGTTCTGTGATGATCATGCGTTTACGGTGGACGAGACTCGAACGGTCTTGAGCGCGGCGAAGCGCTATGGATTAAAGCTTCGTATTCACGCGGAGCAGTTTCGGCCGGGGACCGGTGCGGAACTTGCTGCGGAACTGGGAGCGGCGACCGCGGATCATCTGGAGACGGCGACGGATGAAACACTGACGCATTTGAAGACGACAGGAGTGCAGCCGGTTCTGCTGCCTGGGTCGGTGTTTGCGTTGAGCAGAACGCAATATCCGCCGGCTCGGAAGATGGTGGAGGCGGGGCTGGCAATTGTGCTGGCGACGGATTTCAATCCGGGGTCATCGCCGGTGCCGTCGATGCCGTTCATGCTGTCGCTGGCTTGCGTGGAGATGCGATTGTCGCCGGCGGAGGCGCTAACGGCGGCGACAATCAATGCTGCGCATAGCCTTGGGCTCGGCGATCGGGTCGGATCAATCGAGTCCGGCAAGCGGGCGGATTTCCTGATTCACGAGTTCACGGACTATCGCGAGCTTGCGTATTTCATCGCGGCTCCCGCGCGGCCGCGTGTTTTTGTGGGCGGCATGGAAGTTTCTCGATAGGTTCAGTCCCTCAAAAGCAGAAGCCCGGGTCTTCATGTCGAGGCTGGTCGTCACGACTAAGGTCGTGCTCTTTCAAAATCGGATTCGGTTCTGCGGCGCGATCGCCGGCGCTCGGCCGTGAAGATTGCGATTCCCAATCCAAGCTGAACGAGCGTGGCGCCGACGACTTTGAATACGGCGAGAGTCTTGTTGGGCTGATCGGCGCCGGGGAAAAGCGAGAGCACGATGGTCGCCGATGTGGCGATGAAACCAACGAGGGCGAGTGTGATCGCGACAGGTTTCTTGCCGGGCACGCGGCGGATGTTGGGACCGGCGGGCTCGTTCTGCAGTTTGATCATCGAAGCGAAGAGCAACAGGTAAGGAATGAAGTAGCAGACGACGGCCATGCTGACCAAGACATCGTAGGCGCCGCGGACGGTGGTGCCGGCCTGGCCGAGGATGGCAACGAGGATGCTGGCCGCTCCGTAGGCGGCGATTGCGACCCATGGCGTCCGGTAGCGCGGATGGATGGAGCCGAAGACGGGTGGCAGGTAATGATCGATGCCTGCGACGAACGGAAGGCGGGATGTCGAGGAGAGGTTTGCAGCAGTGGAGCCGACGGCGTTCAGGCCGACGAGCAATGCGGTTGGGATGAGAATCCAGCCCAGTCCGAGGCGATCGCTGAGCGTGTGCAGGCCGTTGACGAAGCCTTGAAGCCCGCTGACGGCGGTGCTTGGGAGGGCTACGAGGAGGGCAGCGGTTCCGCCGATGTAGCCGGCAGTGACAATAATTCCGCCGACGAGGATCGCCCAGGGGATGGTCTTGCGCGGGTTCTGGATTTCGTCGCCCATGGCGCTGGCGGCTTCAACGCCTCCAAAGGCGAAGAAGACTCCTGACCAGAAGACGGCGTTATCGATGGAAAGATGTGGGGTAAGGCTTGCCACGGTGAACGGCGTTGCGGAACCGAACTTGTGCCATGAGACGACCGCCATGGTGATGAGCAAAGCGAGCGGAACAATGCTGCCGATGGAGCAGATGTTGTTAAGCCATTTGCCGGAGTCGACGCCGCGAACGTTGAGAACGACGGTGACTGTGAGCCAGAAGGCCGCGAAAGCCATGAAGTAGAGCGGGCTGCTGCTGAGGCGTTCGGCGCGGCCGCCGAATGGGATAAGCACCGAAGCTGCGCCGAAGTAGAGCACGCTAGCGAAGAATGGCAGGTTGCTCATCCAGTACATCCACGCTGCGATGAAGGCGGTGAAGTCGCCGAAGGCGCAGCGGGTCCAGACGTAGATTCCACCTTCGTCGGGATGACGCGACGACAACTCCATGACGCTGGCAGAGAGCGGGATGAAAAAGCAGAAGAGGGCAGCGAGCCAGATGATGAGAATGCTGGGGCCAGCCGCGGCGGCGGTCGATGTCCAGCGGACGTTGAGCGCGACGACGACGTAGAAGAGCGCGAGGTCGCGGAAGCGGATGCCGCGCTTCAATGCCGGACTGGCAGCCATGTGGGTCGGAGCATAGCAGAGGAGCGGGAAAGCTACCAACCGAAATTGCTGGAGTATTCTTTCCGGGGTGTAAGGGGATAGCCATGAGAAGCAAGGTAAATTGTGCCTTCTTTTTTGTTCTTGCGTGGTCGGCGGTTGCCGTTGCGAAGACGCCGGTGGTGAAGACGCATTCCGGAGCGGTCTCCGGGGTGGCAACTGCGGATGGAGCGGTGTTCAGCTTCAAAGGCATTCCGTATGCTGCGCCTCCTTTGGGGAAACTGCGGTGGAGCGCGCCCAGGCCGGTGAGCCCGTGGAAGAGCCTGCGCAAGGCAGATCACTTTGGGGCCTCATGCATACAGGGGCCGAACAACGAATTCCTGCCGTGGACGAAGGAGTTCATGTATGTAACGGCGGTGAGCGAGGATTGCCTGTTTCTGAATATCTGGACTCCGAAGGTGTCGGCTGCGGCGAAGCTGCCGGTCCTGGTCTTCATTCACGGAGGTGCGTTCACCAGCGGGTCAGGCGATGTGCCGGTTTACGATGGCGAGGCCCTGGCGCGGACAGGGATGGTGATTGTCACGATCAATTACCGGCTCGGGGCGCTTGGGTTCCTGGCGCATCCATCGCTCACGGCGGAGTCGGGCCATCACAGCTCGGGCAACTACGGCCTGCTGGATCAGATTGAGGCGCTTCGCTGGGTGAAGGAGAACATCGGCACTTTTGGCGGAGATGCGGCACGCGTAACGATTGCAGGGCAGTCGGCAGGCGCGATGAGTGTGGCTGATCTGCTGGCATCGCCGCTGGCGAAGGGACTTTTCAGCGCGGCCATTGCTGACAGCGGCATCGGAGGACGCGGAGTGCCGATGCAGGCGCTGGCGGAGGCGGAGAAGACTGGCGAAACGTTCGCGGGTGCGAAGAAGACAGCGTCGATTGCGGACCTGCGTGCATTGCCTGCGAGTGAGTTTGCAAAGCCGGGCGGGAGATTCTCGCCGATCGTGGATGGTTGGGTTGTAACGAAGAATGCCGTGACTGCGACGGAGGAGAATGGCGGCGGAAGCGATGTTCCGGTGATCACAGGGTTTCAGGCGAATGATGCGGCCCTTGGCGGACCGCGAACGGGCTCGGCAGATCAATTTCGCAATCACGCGAAGCAGGCTTACGGGCCGATGGCCGAGGAGTTTCTGAAGCTGTATCCCGCGGGAACCGACGCGGAGGCTGCTGAGTCGGGTGTTGCGAGCGGGCGCGACAGGCTTAAGGCCGGGATGTACCTGTGGGCGAGCAAGCGCGCGGAGACGCACAAATCGCCGGTATATATCTACTACTTCGACCGTGCAGTGCCGTGGCCGGCACATCCGGAGTTCGGGGCGTTCCATTCCGGAGAGCTGCCCTACACCTTTGGGAACCTGGCTATCTTCGATCGGCCGTGGGAGCCGGTGGACCGGAAGATCGCGAAGATGATGATGACGTACTGGAAGGACTTCGCGAGTTCGGGCGGTCCGAATGATGCGCTGGTTCCAACATGGGATTCGGTGGATGCCTCGAAAGCAATCGTGATGCGGCTTGGAGTCGAGAGCGGGCCGATGCCGGTGGCGGATGACAAGAAACTGAATTTCTGGAAGCGGTATTTCGAATCGGAGCAGAGCAAGAATTCCGGGCCATTTTGAAGTCGAATCACGCTGATGCGGCTGAAGCGTTCAGATCAGCATTGAGGAGCCTGAAGACGGAGCGTATGACGAAGTCCCAGGACCTCGCTTGAGCAGTCCCAGGCTGCTTCGATCGTGCTGGCTCTTGCTTTTACGCCACCATCGATAATTCTTTTTGCTTGAGTTCCCGCTCATTGATGAACTGCGCTGCCTTTTTCAGGCCGACGTGGTCAATCTCTTTGAGTTTCAGGCATTGTTCTTCAGACACGCCCGCGCGGGACGCTCGCTTCCTCTGGGGCAGCTAGGGACCGGCTTGGGCAACAAGTGTCGACAACGATTTCTCAAGAATTTTCCAGGCGTGTCTAGAAGGGCCGAGGTGACGGTTCTTTTGCAACCGAGGGAACTTTCCAGAGGGTTGCCGGTAATCATGGGTGTCTATGTTTGAGCGGCTCCGACGGAAGCGGCGAGATGGCGAGTTGAGCGACGGAGAGTTGCACCGTGCCGCGCTCAAGGGAAGCGGCGAGGCCATGGCTGCGATCTATCGAAGACATGGCGGGTTGATATACCGATTCACCCTGCAGATGAGCAGGAATGAAACCGTTGCCGAGGAGATCACGCAGGAAGTATTTCTCGCGTTGCTGACTCAGATGGACCGATTCGATGCCACGCGAGGAGCTCTATCGACGTGGCTTTGCGGGATCGCGAGGCGACAACTCTGGAAATATCTGGAACGCAGCGGCAACGCGAATCATGGCGATTTTGAAGACGAAAGCGCAGAGGAGCCGATCTGCCCGAGTGACGGTCCGGCGCAGTTGTTGCTGAGGCGCGAAGCAGTGGACGCTGTGCGAGCAGGGTTGGAACAGTTGCCGCTCGTTTTGCGGGAAGCGCTGGTGCTGTGTGCGCTTGAAGAGATGAGCTACGAAGACGCTGCTCAGGTTCTCGCAGTTCCGGTGGGCACTGTACGGTCGAGGCTTCATCGAGCGAAAGCGCAATTAGCGGAGCTTTTGCGTGCAGAAATGGATAACACCGCAAGGAGGCGTGCATGAGATCGAATCCGGAACTGGATGGAATCCTGTCAGAGGTCAGGCGCGATCACCGGGCCACTGACGCACCTGCGGGCCTCGAACTGGTGTTACGCGCTGCTGCCGAGGGCAGGAAGGCAGTTTCCGCTCAAGGAAAGCCAGGGTTCAACTGGAGTTGGGCAGCCGTGGCAATTCTGCTTCTTGCTTTTGGGATTGCAGGAGCCGTCTGGCAGCTTCGGACAAGACACCAGTCAACGGATCAACAGGTGCAGTCTGCGCCAGTGCCGCAGGTCCGAGTGGAAGTAGTCGTTCCGTCAAAGTCAGCCACTCAGAAGCAGAGTGCGACCGCAAGTTCCAAACGGGAAGCGGGCGCTGTAAGGAGCCGGGCCCCCGAACTCGCTGCTTCTCCTACGCAGCAGAGGTGGAACGCCTTGGATGAATTTGTGCCCCTGCCGGTGAGTGAAGGGCTGGCGCCCGCTTCGGATTTGAGTGTCGTGCGGATCAAGGTAAGAGGAAGCGATCTTCAGCAGTATGGGCTGGACGCACCGGGGGATGCCGCTACGCAAATGATGCTGGCGGAGTTTGTAGTTGGGGAAGACGGGCTGCCGCGCGCAATCCGCATAGTGAGGTGACTTTGAAAAAAATGGAGAGGAGCAGAGAGATGAGAAATATTCGGAGCTTTCGGGTGGCCGCTGTTGTGCTGTCCGGAGGGATGGGCCTGATTGGGTGGGCGAACACGGCCGCAGGGCAACAAGAAGATGGCCAAGTGGAGAAGCACGCGAGTGAGATGGCATCGGTACAGCTGGACTACCTGGCAAGTGGTCCACAGGAAGCACAGCAGAAGGTGACGTTGGAATTGGTTGCAGCCGATGCGCAGGTTGTGAAGGGCAAGCCCTATTCCGCGGAAACGACGACAGAGACGGCGCAGACCCTTGCCGACGGCAATCACATCAAGCGCCGTACGGTGAGCAAGATCTATCGCGATAGCGATGGCCGCACGCGGCGAGAACAGACATTTGGGAATGTGGACCCAGACCATCCATCGCCGCACGAGGTGAAGGTGTTTATCGATGACCCGGTAACCGGAACGGCCTTTGTGCTAGACCCTGGATCGAAAACGGTGGACGACGTCCAGCGCAAGCGCACATTCAGTTATGAGAGAAAAGCTGAGGATGAGGCGAAAGGGACCGTTGTGAGCGATAAAGAGGATACGAGAGAGAGCGGGCCGGTTCACATGATGGTCAAGTTTCGAGATGAGCACGCCAACGGGCTTTCCGCGGTGGTTCGAGACGAGAAGCGCGAGATGGTGAATGAAGATCTGGGTTCGCGAAATATTGAGGGAGTTGACTGCACAGGCACGCGACAGACAACTACGATTCCCGCCGGTGCGATTGGGAATGAGAAGCCCATCTCGATTGTGAGAGAAACATGGTTCGCGCCCGTCATCGCAGCGGTAGTGGAATCGACAACCGACGATCCCCGTTACGGGAAGACGACTTATCAACTGAAGAACGTGCAGCTCAACGAACCTCCGCGATCGATGTTCGAGCCGCCTGCTGATTTCAAGGGGAATTTTCGGAAGTAGATTCTGGATTCGCGAAGCAAATGAGAGGGACGGTCATCGTGACTTTCCGTCTTTAGTTTTGACGAAGAGTAGAGTCAGTCGAGAACTCATCACTCACTAGGCAGGTGATGATTGGATCCCACTCATGTCGACGATGAAGCTGTCGACATGAATGGGGCACAGACTTCCGGCGCTGGTATTGTGTGATCGTCCTGGATTGTCGATCGGGATTCGTGGTCTCAATGGAATTGCTCTGACGATCAATTGGAATGAGGTATTCATTTACTTTTGGCGCTGGTCCTTCAGGACGGCCATGGCGGCGTTGCGGCCGTTGATGCCGATAACGGAGCCTCCGGGGTGGGTGCAGGCTCCGCAGAGATAGACGCCCTGCATCGGGGTGCGGGCGGAGAGTCGCTTGTCCCACATGTACGCCGGGAGGCACTCGCCCTGGAAGATGTGTCCGCCGGTGAGGCCGACTTTCTGCTCGATGTCGGGAGGGCCGAGGACCTGGGTTTCGATAACGGCGGAGTCGTTGAGGCCGTCGCCAATGTTGCTGCAGAAGCGGGCCAGGGATTTCATCGCAAGAGCACGGACTTCGTCGCGGCGCTGATCCCATGAGCCATGAGAGAACTTGTACGGAACGTATTGGGCGAAGACGCTCATGGTGTGCTCGCCGTGGGGCACTACGGAGGAGTCGTGGACGCTCTGGAAGTAGAGTTCGCACCATAGATAGTCGGGGAGTTCGCCGCGGCGGGCGGCGGCGTACCCAGCCTTCCATTCCTGCTTCGTGAGCGGAGCATTGATCTGGCCGTAGTGGTGCGCCTCGCTGGTGCCTGGGCGGGCGGTGAAGTTGGGCAGCTCGCGCAGGTGAACGTTGAGCTTGACGGTGCAGCCTTCGATGGGGACTTCTTCGATGCGGTGCTTCCATGCTGATTCGGCGGACGAGCCGAGCATGGCGAGAGTGCGGCGAGGATCGGCGTTGGAGATGACGACCGGAGCCGAGATTCGTTCGCCGCTTTCAAGGAGGACGCCTTCGCCGGGGACGATCTGCGCAACGGGTACGCCGGATACGACGGTGGCTCCGGCTTCGCGCGCCGCGTCGCAGAAGTAGAAGGAGACCATACCCATTCCGCCCTTGACGTATCCCCACATGCCGGGCATGCCGCCGAGCCGGCCTGAGGAGTGATGGAAGCGAATGGAGGCAGTGCCGGGGTCGAAGGGGCTGGCATTGGTTCCTATGACGCCCTGACCAAGCAGGGCCGTCTGCAGGCGCTCGTCGCGGAGGTAGTGCTCGACCATTTCGGCCATGGACCAGTCGAAGAGGACGGAGCGGGCTTCGGCGTCGCTTCCGAGTCGCTCTTCGATATCCGCCCGGGTGGGAGCGTCGCCGATCCAGACGTCGCCGTTTCCTGCGGGGCGAAGCGCATCACGGAGGCGGCGGATGACGTCGCACATGGCGTTCCAGCCATCGACGTCGTCGGGGGCGAGCTTGAGCACAGCCTCGGCGCAACGTTCGTCGTCATCCCAGAATTGAATCGAAGAGCCATCGAGGAAAGGGACGAACAGCCCGTTGACGGCCGGAGTCCACTGGAAACCACGGCGGGGCAGCTCAAGCTCTTCGACGACGAGCGGATGCAGCAGGCCGGCGAGGTAGGCACAAGGGGACATGCGAACGCCCGGAAAGGGCTCCTCGATGGTGCACGCGCCACCGACGCGGGGCCGGCTCTCAATGACGAGGACGCGCTGGCCGGCGCGAGCGAGATAAGCAGCGCAGGCGAGTCCGTTGTGCCCGGCGCCGACGATGATGGCGTCCCATGTTTTGGCCGCGAGTTCGCGAACCGGGATCGGCAGGCCGATTTCGCCGAGGACTGAGGCTGTGGGTGAGTCCATGCAAGGACGAGGTTAACATTCGGATGAAGCTGAGGTCTGGGACGGCCGAGAGCTGCGATCCGCGGAATTCGTTGAAGCGTTTTCGGTAGCGTCAACGTGCATGGCGGACGATTGCAAGCGAGGGAAGTGGAAGAAAGGACAGGTGTTAGAACAGGCTTTACCCGGTGGTTTCGTGGTAAATCGTTTATTTTGTGTTGTCTGCGAGGCGAGAAGGGCAAAATGTTTCTGCCGTGAAAACGATTAACTTTTCGCGTGTTAGCTATTGATTTTTATAGGAAATCTACCTAAAATAGAACACATAGAGTCGCCTCAGGACCGCATAGATCCCCACGAGTGAGTCCGAGGTAGTTGGAAAGAAATCCCACTCCTTCTGAGGAACAAAAAACAGCATGGCAAAACGTAGAGGAAATCCGAACTGGGGCAAGCCTGAGCCCATCGGCCCAGTTGTACCTACCGTGACCTCCTTCGAACAGATCGTCAAGGAGTTCAAGTTGACCCCGGATCAGTACATCCGGTCTACCCGTCTTCGTGAGTGGGCCCGCCGGAACAAAAACTCCAAGTACATTCCTGAGGCGCTCCTTGAAGCATGGGGCTTTGAGATAGAGTCTACGTTGTAGATCTCTGGTTCAATCTCTGTCAACGAAACGCCGCCTACGGGCGGCGTTTTCGTTGCCCGAAAGTAACGGGTCTTTGCTGATGAGCTTGCAATCGGCGAGAATGAAAGTTGATCCCATGCAAGAGAGCCAGCGCACCTTCGAGCCGCCCTTTATCGATGTTCCCGGAGCCATTGCCGAAATTCAGGCGGGCCGGATGGTCGTCGTGGTCGACGACGAGGATCGCGAAAACGAAGGCGACCTGACTCTCGCTGCGGAGCACGTGACGCCGGAAGCGATCAACTTCATGGCGCGCTACGGGCGCGGGCTCATCTGCCTGACCCTGACGGAAGAGCGGGCCGACTATCTGCGGCTGTTCCCCATGACGCAACAGAACTCGTCGCGGTTCGGGACGGCGTTCACGGAGACGATCGAAGCGCGTGAGGGAGTTACGACGGGGATTTCGGCGGCCGACCGGGCGCATACGATCAGGACCGCAATCGACGCGAAGTCGACGGCTGCCGACCTGGCGCGGCCGGGACACATTTTTCCGCTTCGTGCGCGGCAGGGGGGCGTGCTGGTTCGTGCCGGACAGACGGAGGCGTCCGTGGACCTGGCGCGATTGGCCGGGCTGAATCCTTCCGGCGTGATCTGCGAAGTGATGCGCGATGACGGGGAAATGGCGCGGGTTCCCGACCTGATCCCGTTCTGCGTTGAACATAAGCTGCGGATGATGACGGTGGCGGAGCTGATTCGCTACCGGTTGCGCAACGAGCGGTACATCGTACGTTGCGGCGAAACGCGGATCCAGACGAAGTACGGCGAGTTTCGCATGATTGCGTACGAAAGCGAAGTGAACGGGGGCGAGAGCCACATTGCGCTGGTGCGTGGCGACCTTTGCCCGCGTTGCCCGGCTTGCACGGAAGGTTCGGCAAATGTTCCCGGAGATCCGCGAACGAATCGACCGCCGTGTTCCCACGCGGTACTGGTACGAGTGCATACGCGCTGCACCGCGGGGGATGTGTTCGCGGCGGATTGCCGGTGTCGCGAGGTTCTGGATCAATCGATGCGCATGATTGCCGAAGAGGGCTGCGGAGCGATTTTGTACCTGCACAATACTTCGCGCGGGTTCGACATCGACACGCAACCTGCTGCGGGAACGGCATTTGAAATCGCCGGAAAGGCAGTTGTTCCGGAAAGCAGACTCGTGCTTCACCAGGAGCTGCGGACGCGCGAGGGTTCTCAGGCCCGGACGGGACGCATTCTTCGTGCTATCGGGCTGGGCGGGCAGATTATGTCGGATCTGGGGATCCAGAGGATTCGTCTCTTATCCAATACGCCGATGCACATTCCGGCGCTGGAGGGCTTTGGACTGGAGATTGTGGAGCAGGTCCCGATTCCAGTGGAAGAGTGCAGCCGGGTTTAGCGAACAATGAGCTGGATCGAAATCCTGGGCTTCGTGACCGGCGCAGTGTCGGTGATTCTTGCCGTACGCGATGGTTCGCGAATGGATGACACGTCGATTCGAAGAGAGGCTTGTCGAACGCCAGGTGCCGTGGATTAGAGTTTCGGGCGCGCAAACGCAGCGGCTGAAGTCCTCGGTTGAGAAAATCGACCCGCTACTCCGTCCCCAGAGCATGTAGGATTTCCGGTGAAGATTCGCAGGCTCGAGTTGGCTGTAGTCAGCGGGCGGAAAAAGGGACCGGATGCGTAATTCAATATGGTGTGCAGTTCTGATCGGGGTATCGGTAGCGAGCGGCGTGTCGGCGGCGCAGAACGAAACCAAGCAAAAACTCATGCCGGGGAGTATGCCGAAGATTGCTACGGTGGATGCGCGGTTCCTCTCGTACAACATTGAGATGGTGGAGGTGACCGGTGGCAGGTTCTGGGCGCCGTACGCGTCGGCTGGCGCCCAGGCGCTAAAGGCGCCGCCGGATCCAAATATGCCGGCGGGAATTGATCCGAATCTCTTTCAATATCGGAAGCCAATTGACCTTGGCAATGCGAGGCTTCGCAAGCTTTCGTCCGCGCTAGGTCCCGCTTATGTGAGAGTGAGCGGCACATGGGCAAACAGTTCGTTTTTTCAGGACAACGACGAGTCGGCTCCCGGTCAGCCGCCAGAGGGTTTTCGGGGAGTACTGACGCGAGCAGAGTGGAAGGGTGTGATCGACTTTTCTGATGCTGCCGATGCGCAGATCGTCACGTCTGTCGCGATCAGTTCGGGAGCGCGCAGCAAAGAGGGTGTATGGACTCCGGAGCTGGCGAAGGCGTTGTTTGACTATACGCGGAAGGCGGGTGGCACGATTGCCGCGATTGAGTTTATGAACGAGCCGACGATCCCCGGGGCAGGAAACGCGCCGAAAGGCTATGACGCGGAGGCCTTTGCGCGCGATGCGAAGCTCTTTGGCACGTTTCTGCGGAAGGAATCGCCAAAGACGCTTTACCTGGGTCCTGGCGGCGTTGGCGAGGGCGCGGAAGGGTTGATTTCGCCAAGATTCAAGATGAACATGATCAAGTCGGAAGACATTCTGAAAGGGACAGGCCCGATTTTTGATGCGTTTTCATACCACTTCTACGGGTCAGTTTCGAAGCGTTGCGGCGGGACGATGACGGTGGAGAAGTCATTGACCCCTGAGTGGCTCGGCAGCACGGACAAGTCCGAGGAGTATTACGCGCAGCTTCGTGACACCTACATCCCGGCGAAGCCGATGTGGCTGAATGAAACGGCGGAAGCGGCATGCGGCGGAGATTTGCTGGCTGCGCAGTTCGTGGATACTTTCCGATTCGTCAATCAGCTTGGAACCCTGGCGCAGAAGGGTGTGAAAGTCGTCATGCATAACACGCTTGCGGCGAGCGATTACGGGTTGCTGGATGAGAGTACGCTGGAGCCGCGGCCTGACTACTGGGCCGGGGTACTTTGGAAACGGATGATGGGAACAACTGTGCTGAAACCTCAAGCTCAGTCTGATGCTTCGGTTCGCGTGTATGCGCTGTGTATGCGGGACGTGCCGGGTGGTGTGGCGATGGTTGCGATGAATACGGACGGGAAAGCAAAGCACTCGATCGCGATCTCTACTCCTGCTGAAAGATATACGCTCACTTCTGATGCGCTCACAAGCAATGCTGTCTCGCTGAATGGGGTGGTGCTTCATGCCAACGCGGATGGGTCGTTGCCGGCCTTGAATAATCAGCACGTCAAGGCGGGAAGGATCGAGCTTGACCCGGTGAGCATTGCGTTTCTGGCGGTGCCGCTGGCGAAGAATCCGGCTTGCACGAGCAAGTGAGACATCAACAGGCGAGCCGGATTGACCGGGCAGTCGGATTTCTTCGAAGTTCTCGCATGGATTGCGGTATGCTCCGAATACTGTTCGCAGATCTCGGAGCCTCCCGTGCAGACACCGCCCATGCCATCGGATGAGAACGCAAGGATCCAAGTTTTACGTGCGCTGAATATTCTCGACACACCGCCGGAAGAACGGTTTGACCGGCTAACCAGGCTGGCGCGGCGCGTGTTCAGCGTGCCGATTTCGACGGTGACGATGGTCGACTCGAATCGCCAGTGGTTCAAGTCGTGCGGAGGCGTGGATGTGCGCGAGACTCCGCGCGAGATTTCGTTCTGTGCGCACGCGATTCTGTATGACGACCTGCTGATCGTTGAGAATGCGGCGAAAGACGAGCGGTTCAAGGATAATCCGTTTGTGACGGAGCATCCTAAGATTCGCTTCTACGCTGGTTGCCCCCTGGTCCTCCACGGCTACAGAATTGGGACAATCTGCGTGATCGACATGAAGTCGAGGGCTTTCACCGAGGAAGATCGTCAGCTTTTGAAAGATTTGGCAAGGCTGGCTGAGCAGGAACTTGCGCTGACGGAATCTGTTTCCGCTGCTGCACTCTAATCAAGACAAATTGACGGAGCACTTCGCGGAAATTGGGGATGGCGGCCGCGTTCACTTTCTGCTGATTTCGCTGTGGTAGCGTAGGGAACGGGAGTTAGAAACAGCGAAAATGCCAGACATTAGTTCGTTTATCAAGCATCATTATCGTCATTTCAATGCCGCGGCACTTGTGGACGCGGCGGAAGCCTACAACGCCCATCTCGCGTCGGGCGGAAAGATGTTCATGACCATCGCGGGAGCGATGAGCACGGCGGAATTGGGACTGTCGCTTGCCGAGATGATCCGGCAGGACAAGGTTCACGGCATCTGCTGCACCGGTGCGAATCTGGAAGAGGATGTCTTCAATCTGGTCGCGCATGATTTCTATGAGCGTGTACCGCACTACCGCGATCTGACGCCGGCGGATGAAGCTGCTTTGCTCTCACGACACATGAACCGCGTGACCGATACCTGCATTCCCGAAATGGAAGCGATGCGGCGGATCGAGAATGAGGTTCTCGCGGAGTGGGTGAAGGCGGACCAGGCGAATGAGCGTTATTTTCCGCACCAGTTCATGTACAAGATTTTGTTGTCGGGTGTGCTGAAGGGCTCGTACCAGATTGACCCGAAGAACAGCTGGCTGCTTGCCGCTGCGGAGAAGAATCTGCCCATGTTTGTGCCCGGATGGGAAGATGCCACGCTGGGGAACATGTATGCGGGTCACTGCATCTCGGGCGACGTGAAGAAGGTACACACGGTGCGGACGGGCATCGAGTACATGATGGAGTTGGCCGAGTGGTACACCGAGACGACGAAAACCACGCCGCTAGGGTTCTTCCAGATCGGCGGCGGAATCGCGGGTGATTTTCCAATCTGCGTTGTGCCGATGCTGCATCAGGACCTGCAGAGGGAGCATGTACCCCTATGGGCGTACTTCTGCCAGATCTCGGACTCGACGACCAGCTATGGATCGTACTCCGGAGCTGTCCCCAACGAGAAAATCACGTGGGGCAAGCTTGGCGAGAAGACGCCGAAGTTCATCGTGGAGTCGGACGCATCGATCGTCGCTCCGCTGATGTTCGCGTATGTACTTGGGTGGTAGAAGACAAGGGCGAATTTGCCGCGCGAGGTTCGAAAGGTTTCTCAGAACCTCGCGCTGATACAACTAACCTGGCCCGGCAGAAGGTTAGGCGTCTCACCGAATCAGACAGTGGTAGTAAGAGTCGAAGAGATCGTTGAGAACGCGTTGTTGAGGCCCGTGGCGAGATAGCCCATTCCCGTGATTGCACCGAATGCGATCAGAGCGACTACCAGCGCGTATTCCACCAGATCCTGGCCTTCTTCGCGGTCAATAATGTTCCGAAGTGCTAAATACAGATTCATAATGCCTCCAGAGAGAAGGAATCTCCCGTTTCTGTAGGTCGAATCATGCATGATACGAAGGTTCGCCGTCTATGCTGCCTAAGTAACCTAAGTCCCGGGTATCAGGTACTACTTTCAGAAGGTGCCTGAATATTTCCTCGACGTCTTTCTCTCATAACAAAGATGTTACCGAGCTTGAAAGTGACATTGGTGCCGGGTTACCGCGAATCCGCACTTGGCCTTATGCGAGCGTGAATGCTCCACTTTCGATGTCATGGGAGGCGGCGGCGATCTGCTCTGGACGGCCCAGGTCTCGCCAATAAAAGTGGTCAGCAGCAAAAGAGATAATCGATTCGTCAGCCGCAGCCAGACGCAGATAGACGGGGATTATAGAGTAGGCCCCTTCCTCCTGCATGAGGTCGAAGATGCGAGGCGAGATGATATGAATTCCTGAGAATGCGCGAGCACGCATTTCATGAGCTTCACGCACCTGCTCAATTGGCCCGCTAATTCCGGTGCGACGCCCGCAAAGCTGATCCGATTCGTCAAATAACAAGTAGCGGGAAGTCGGTCGATCCTGGACGGCCATCGTTGCGAGCGCCTGGCGATCGCGGTGTTGACGAAGCATCAAATCGAAATCAATGCTGCTCAATACGTCGACATTGTGGAGAAGAAATGGCTCGCCGGCAGTGTTATCGGCGAGAAAGAAGTGTGCGGCTTGTTTGAGGCCGCCACCGGTGTCGAGAAGGATCTCTTCGCGAGAGATCTCGATGTGCATGCCGAAGTTGTCGTGAGTCAGGAGATAGTCTGCTACCTCTTCGGCGAAGTGATGGGTGTTGATGATGACGTCGACGATACCGCAGGATTTGAGGCGAGAGAGGGTAAGTTCGAGCAGGGTATGTCCGGCGATTTCCACGAGAGCCTTGGGTCGGTCGTCGGTGAGCGGACGCAGTCGAGTACCGAGGCCCGCCGCAAGAACCATTGCTCTCACGACGCGACCTTCTCCGGGAATTTCGATTCCATCTCGATGTGACGAATGACAACTTCGACACCCTCGCGGCTACGAAGGTGCTGCGCCAACTGCTCGGCAAGAAAGACGGAGCGATGCTGACCGCCGGTACAACCGAAGGAGACCATCAGATTCGCGAATCCGCGGCTACGATAAGCGGTGACGGTAGAGTCGACGAGCGCAGAGACGTGCTCGAAGTAGCGATGCACGGAGCCCTGCTGGTTCAGGTAGTCGATGACAGATGCATCTTTTCCTGTGAGCTGCTTGAAGCGTTCTTCGCGGCCCGGATTGGGAAGACTGCGGGCGTCGAAGACAAAGCCGCCACCGTTGCCAGACTCGTCCACGGGCACCTGATGATGGAACGAGAAGCTGAAGATCCGGACCGTGAGTTTGTCTGTGCCGGTGGCAATGTGCATCAGCTTCTCTGACGCGAGCATTCCCTGGAAGCACTCCATGAGCGCGGGTAAGGCAACGGGCAGTTTTACATTATGCGCGAGCCAGCGGAGGTTCTTCATCGCGTAAGGCACGGACTGCAGGAAGTGCGCTTTGCGTTCGTAGAAGCCGCGGAATCCGTATGCGCCCAGCGCCTGCATGATGCGGACGTAGACGTATCCGTAGTAGTAGTCCATAAATGCGGCGCGATCGAGCGGAATGAATTCGGCTAGACGGTCGAGGTAATAGTCGAGCAATTCCTGCCGGACGGCGGGAGGCAGATCGGCTTTGCCGTCATAGAGAAGGGAAGCAATGTCGTATTGGAGCGCGCCTTTTCTCCCGCCCTGGTAGTCGAGAAAGTACGGCTGGCCATCGTGAAGCATGACGTTGCGCGATTGGAAGTCGCGATACAGGAAGTATTCGTGGGGCGCTGCGAGCAGCAGTTTGGTCAGACGGGTGAAGTCGTTTTCGAGGGCTTGCTCACTGAAAGGAATGCCTGCGAGGCGGAGGAAGTAGTACTTGAAGTAGTTGAGGTCCCAAGCAATGGACTGACGATCAAAACTTGAGCGCGGGTAGCACACTTTGTAGTCGATGTCGCGGCCCGCTTCAATCTGGAAGCGCGGAAGTGTTGCGACGACTTTTCGGTAGACATCGATTACAGCTGGAGAGAGGTCTTCGCCGGATCTGTTATCGCTAAGAAATTCGTAGAGCGTTGTATCGCCGAGGTCTTCTTCGAGATAGGCGTTACTAGCCAGGTCCTCTCTGTAGATCTCGGGAACAGGCAATCCGTGACGGCGGAAGTGGCGGGAGAACTCGAGAAAGGCGACGTTCTCTTCGCGGACAGGGTAGAGGATTCCGATGGCGCTTCCGGCTGAGCCGGAGAGGCGAATGATGGCGCGCCCGGACCCGCCAAGCTGGCCCTGAAGGGGCTTTACCGATTCCGCCGGCGAGCGGAAGTGCTGTTCGTAGAGTCGCTTGAGTACGTCCATGCTTTTTGTTTCGCGCGCGGCGCGCGGGTGCTTTCTAAAGATAACTCACCAAAGTCAGCCTGGCGTTTCGGCGGCGGAGAACAGAGGAGTTTGGCGATTAGTTCGCCTGTCCACGCAAGGAGAGTACAACGCATTTGGCCTGATAAGGCTCAAACCGAGAGCGTGATGCATGAGCTAGAGATTTCCCCCTAAGAATGTCTCCGCTGAATCGCTCAGAGTCATGCAGCCCCGTCATTAGAGATCGAATATTTAAAAGGACGGGCAGGAAAGAGGAGGATTTCCCCATGCGTGCAACGCGGATTACGCGCCTGATTGTTCCGGCGCTATTGCTGACACTTGTCTGCTCGATTGGACCGGCAATCGCTAATTCCCAATTATCGATTACCGTTACGACGGCCCCACCGGCTCTTCCTATGTACGAGCAGCCGCCTTGCCCTGAAGACGGATGGATGTGGTCTCCGGGGTATTGGGCGTGGGGCGATGACGGCTACTACTGGGTTCCGGGACAGTGGGTGCCTGCGCCGTACACGGGAGCAATGTGGACTCCGCCTTGGTGGGGATGGGAGAACAATCGCTATAGATTTCACGAGGGCTACTGGGGCAACGATGTCGGTTACTACGGTGGCATCGACTATGGCTACGGCTACATGGGCGAGGGGTTTGTTGGCGGCGAGTGGCGCGGCGACCGATTCGCTTACAACACGGCGGTGATGCGGGTGAATCGCACCGTAGTTCGCAACGTTTATGTGAACGAGACGATCGTGCGGCAGAGAACGATCGCCAACGACCGACGGATCGCTTACAACGGAGGGCCGGGCGGAATTCGTCACGAGCCTACGCCGATCGAACGAAGGGGAATGACGGGCAGGCATACAGCATTGACCCCGGTGCAGCAGCAGCAGATTCAAGCAGCACGTGCCGATCGTGGGTCGTATGCAAAGGCAAACGGTGGACGTCCGCAGAGGGTAGTTGTCGCAAGGCCTGCGGGACCGTCCAGAAATGAAGGGCCGGGTGTCAACAATCGAAACGAGAATGTTGGCCGGCAACCGGGACGGGGAGATGTCGCGCCTTCGCGGCCCGACAGCCGTCCAGGCCCAGTGAGAAACGCGCCCGGGTCTCGCACGGAGCCGAATCGCCGTATCGAGTCGAGACCCGCGCCGACACCACGCAACGAGTCTCGCCCTGTGCCTTCGCCGAGAGACAACCGTCCTGCTCCGGAACGCCGCAGCGAGCCGCGTCAGGCTCCGCAGGTAGAAAGACAGAGAACTGAGCCCCGCCAGAATCGTCAAGCGGAACGGCCAAGAAATGAGTCAAGGCCGGCGCCGCAAACAGAAAGGCCCAGCATGGACTCGCGCCCGGCACCGCCCGCGCGCGAGCAGAGACCGGCTCCGGAACCGCGTGAATCGAGACCTGCACCGGCTCCTCACGAGCAGAGACCCGCGCCAGCTCCGCATGCCGAACGGCAGCGTCTTTCGCATCCTGCGGAGCCACATGCGAGTGCGAATCGCCCCGTGGCTCAACATCAGGAGCATCGTGTTGAGAGCCGCCCTGCCGCTGCCCATCCCAATTCTCATCCAGCCGGAGGAGGGAAACCTGGAAAGCCGCGGTCCGAGTAGAGGGCCCTGCGAACGAATGCGAGGGTAGGGCCGCCGACTAAACTTGAGTTGGCGGCGCTTCCCGCCGTTCGATTGTGCGCAGGGGCAAGATGGCTCGAGGAATTCGCGGATGGAAGGTGCCGGCAGTCAGCTTGATGCTGACGATCATGCTTGCGCCGATTCACGGCAGGGCCAACACCCGGGTCCATACAAATTCGATGAACCTCGATCCGCAGGTGCGCGAGGCTTATCACTACTTCTACCTGCTGGACTATCCCGAGGCAGTGAAGCGCTTCCGAACGATCCATCAGGAGCATCCTGGCGATCCTCACGCCACGACGATGCTGCTGGAGGCCGTAGTGTTCGAGGAACTGTACCGGCAGGATCTGCTGGATACGACGTTCTACGCGAACGACGGCTTCCTTACCGGAAAACATGCCACAGATGAAGACCCCAAGAAGCGCGACGAGATTTTTGCGCTGGCGGATGAGGCTGTTCGAGAAGCAGACTGGCGAATCAGCAGAGATGCGAAGGACGTAGACGCTCTCTTTGCGCGAGGATGGGCGCGGAGTCTGCGCTGCACCTACGTTGCTATGGTGGAGCGCGGCTTTGGCGCGGGGTTCCGCCTGGCGGGCAAGGCAAAGGATGACTGCGCCAAGGTTCTCGAGATCGACCCCGACTACGCTGATGCAAAACTGGTGGTGGGTGTTTATGAGTACGTGGTGGGAGCGCTGCCGTTTCCCTTCAAGATTCTGATTGGATTTGCCGGAATCACAGGATCGAAGTCGAAGGGAATGGAACTTCTTCGAGACGATGCGGAGCGGGGAGTAGCGACGAGTGTTGATGCGCGGACCGTGATCGCACTGTTTCTCCGCAGAGAATCGAAATACAAAGAAGCGATCGACGTGGTTATGAAGTTGAAGCAGCAGTATCCGCGTGATTTCCTTTTTTGCCTGGAGGAAGGAAATCTGCGCAAAGATGCGGGCGAAGGCATGAAGGCGGCGGATGTCTACCGCGCGATCATCGCGGACAGTGAAAAGCCAGGCTACTTTGCCGAGGCGAGGCTGGAACTGGCGTACTTCGGGCTTGGAGACGCGCTTCGAGGGCAGAGGCACTACGCGGAAGCGGCCCAGGCTTATGAGAAGGCGGCTGCGGCAAAGACGGTTGGCACGGAGTTAAAGGTGCGGACGCTGGTTGCAGCCGGGGAGTGCCACGATCTGCTGGGAGAGCGGCAGCAGGCCATTAGAGACTACCAGGAAGCGATTGATGCCGGCCCGAACACCTCGCGAGCGGATACCGCGCGCAAACGGTTGAAGTCGCCCTTTAAAGCGAGCTGATCGTTCTGCTTGCGGGATCCACTGACCGCGTCGCGGAACCGTCCGCGGCTGGTTTGCGTAGTGTTATGTTGAAAGCGGAGGTTTCGCCAAATGCCATTTTTCTGTCAACGCTGTGGAACCGGATTGCCGCCGAGCGCGCGGTTTTGCTCGAACTGCGGGAATGTGGTGACTGCTGCTCCGCCTCCGCCGGGACGGCCGCTGGTTCGGCCAATTGCAGGAAGGCAGATTGCCGGCGTGTGCATCGGCGTAGCGCAAGCGAATGGATGGAACGTGACCACCGTAAGAATCCTTACAGTGCTCGGATTCTTCTTTACCAGCGGGCTGGTGGGAGTGGCCTACCTGGCGGGGTGGATCGGCATTCCTGAAGAGTTCGTGGGCATGCCGGGAGCTTATCCGCCGGGAAGTTATCCTCAGCCTCCTTATCCGCCGAACACGTCGGGCGGGTATCCTCCAAGGGTATGAGCAAGACTTACGAATCACACGGGGCACGCCTGAACTTCGAGGAAACCGGTTCAGGCGTGCCGATCATCTTTCTTCATCCCACTCCTCTGGACCATTCTTACTGGCTTCCTTCAATCAAGGAGATCGGCGAATACCGGGCCATTCTTCCGGACTTTCGTGCACATGGTGATTCTGAGCTGGGCGACGATCTGCCAGTTGGTGGATTCTCACGCGTGCCG
>Ga0105239_10000326_pt1 | contig 70438 bp, 67 predicted proteins | sample KBSC44metaG_FD_92761 | JGI IMG/M metagenome (GOLD analysis project Ga0105239, IMG submission 92761) | Corn rhizosphere microbial communities from Kellogg Biological Station, Michigan, USA - KBS C4-4 metaG | ecosystem: Host-associated > Plants > Roots > Rhizosphere > Soil | place: Michigan, USA...
CATGGGAAGTTGTTTGAGGGTGGGAAGTATCCTGCTTATCAGGCTTGGGTAGAGAAGTTGCTGGCCAGGGACAGTGTGAAGGGGGATAAGGTTTAGGCTGCTGGGCTGCCTGAGTGCCATCGCGCTCTAAGATCTATCAATCATCGTCCATGGCTTTGTAGACTGGCAGCCACTATGGAATCGGGGAGCTATTGGAAGGCTGGATCTGAAGGACCCAGCATAACAAGAGATATATATTTGTGGAGTGCTAGTATGGCACCCGCTGGAAGAATTCTTCCTGAATATCTATCGAAGACAAGGAAGTCTATATGCCTACTGATCAAATCAATTATGAGACCATAGTAACCCCTGACCTAGCATGTTCGGCCTAAGCCAACGGGGAGAGTAAATACCAAATGCTATTTCGTTTGGCGCTTGAGCTCACAGCACACTCGTTGCATTTATATACTACAAGATGAACAGGTTGAAATTAAATATTGTGGCTTTCTAAGTCGTTTTATTCTCGCTATTCTTCTCACACTCATGGAAAAACTCCCAGCACCAACAGTTTTTGAAACGGTTCATAGGAAAACTTGATGGTCGAGGCAGGGAGACTGTACAAAGAACACTTACCTCCCTCTTGGGTCGTGGCAATCTAACACAATAATCTCCACGTAGGACACCGAACCACACATCTCCACACCTCTCAACGAGACCTGGCCTAGGCAGTTACACAGGACTGCGTCGACATGCCGAACCAGAATGTTTCCCTCGGATCATTTATTTGTGCTTGTTACTCGTCTTCAGCAGCTAGAAGGCCTTGAAATCAGTTCCGTGCTCTGCACTGGCGATCTCCTCGTTTCATCTTCGCACCTATTATTATGGATCACAACATTTCCATAGTCAAATTCGTTGCCACTCTTCGGGCCTCCTGAAAGGAATTTCTCGAAGGCGATGGAGTCTTCGTAGTCAGCCTGGATCTGGTAGATATCAGCCATTGGGTTCCCTCGCTCCCGGTGAGATTTGATGTAAAAGTCTGACTCGACAAATCCTCGATCTAGAGAATAAAATTGGCCGTACTGGGCCTTTGGGACAGTTGGGCCGCGGGGCACGGTGCGTCTGGTGGGAGAATAGCTGGACTTCATATGGGGATTGTCAAGAGGACCTGATGGATTCCATGCACGACTGCAGACTAATTTTTTCTTAGCCATGCCTGCGGATTTCTTTGGATCATGGGCGTCGATCTTGGTCTTGGTCTTCGCCCCAACAGGGTCATTGCTCGAATCTAAATGGTCGCCACCATTGTGGGTAATGCCAGCTTGAGGTATCCAGTTGAATACAGGCTTCTGCTTTAGTAGGGCCATGATTTCTTGCACGAGACACTCGTTTTGCGCTTCCATAAGATTGGGTTGGTATTTGTTGATTTGTAGGCTGATCAGGAATAATTCGAACAGTCAGTCAATCGTATGGTAACAGCTGTGCGGAGAGTATTTGGTCAAGGGAAGGAAAAAATAAAAGTACTCGGAGTTGGCCTAGAAGTTTGCGAGATATAAACCTGTCAAAGGGTTGTGGTACGAGAATTACATTTCTTTAAACACATAGAAAATGCGGCGACGAGCCCAAAGTTTCTTTGAAATGAATGTCTTCGTTTCTGTCTTTTGTCTGGACAGCCCTGAACTAGATCATGTTGGGATCGAACAAACTCCGTGGCCTTTATTCTTTGAGGAACGGGAGCACAGATCCTTTGTGCAGCACCGGGTCCGAGCCATGTTAGTAAAATGGTTTTCAATGCCTTTGTATACCCTTTTGTTCGTCGAAGGAGCCCAACTCCCATTTTTGCTGCCTGATTGGGTGCTCGGGGGGCCTAGCCCGGTTTCTGTGGCTCCTGCAATGCTGGATGGAGGATGGAATTTCCTCGTGAAGCGTCAGTAATCAACTTATTAGACATTTCCCATTCAGGGAGCTTCAGTTCAGCCCAAAGTTCACGGATCGTAGGGGCCTGTAGCTCTCTTGCCGCTCAAGCACTCTGCCTCCTCGCCTTCATCCTTGACCAAGAAGATATCTTCATGCCTAACACCAAAACGCCCTTCTAGATAAACTCCAGGCTCGCTCGTGAATGTCATTCCTGGCTTCAGCCTTGTCCCGGTATTCCCTTTGTTGAGATAGGGTGACTCATGGGCCTTGATGCCAATGCCGTGGCCCACGCGGTGCGTGAACTCTTTGCCGTATCCAGCCGAGGAGATGACGCCTCGAGCTGCGATATCCACGTCTGCAGCGGTGTGCGCTGGTGTAAAGGTGAGGACGGTGGAATCCTGAGCGGCAAGGACTAGTGACCAGATCTCGAGCTTTAGGGCATGGAGCGAGTTTCGTGATTCGATAATCGAAGGTTCAGTGGGCTGACTCGCAGAATCCGCTTTACCTTTGAGGAATGAAAGAAGCGGGTGGAAATGACGTGATATGCCCAATCCCGCTGAGTAGGCGAGGTGGTGCTTGCAATTGTCCTTGGGAGGATCGATAAAGAAACTTCGACATATATCGGAAGAGTAGCCCATATAATGTCCACTTCCGCTAGATTAGCAATGATTGAAGACATAGACCTCGAGTACGTGGGAAAGCCACTCACCCAACATCGATCAGCACCATAGTATCGTAGGCAAGGATCTTATCCCCGGTGATGAAGCCGCCATGTGGCAGGGCCGCATTTTCATCGAAAAGGACGATATTGAAGAAGAGCGAGAAACCCACGGCCTCGAGAGCGTTGTTGAGTATCTCAGTTACCTCATTTTCACTGAGACCCGGAACCAGGCCTTGAGCGTGGTGTTAGCAATCGATAAGCATAGAATACTAAAGATCCGAATACCGAGAGGAGTGCAGGGAGTAAGAAGTGTACTTACAGGGCCTCATCTGCCTGACAGCTTCCACTGTACCGGTATTCACTGCTCGTAATATCTCAACTTCTGCCGGGCTTTTCGTCTGCCTGACACTCTCAACCTCACTGCTCAACCCGACCGTCTGGAACCCTGCCGCATCCAGGCCGCGGACGATGTAGTCGCGCATCTCTTCGTCAACCATGATTCGGACCCCGGGGGTATTGTTGAATGTAGTATGCAGGAGTGTCGCGTATGGATTCCAGTGTTCCTCCCAGATCGTGATTTCCAGTTCCTCATTCTCTGGGAACGGCATCCCCAGCATTCTGACCCGGCCTTCCTCGAAATGCGGCGCGAGGAAGGTCGTTTTAGCCTTGACAATCCCTTCCGTAACAACAGGTTGTACAATCATGAGGAACGGGCGTTCTTCAGGCTCCCATGGTTCCCAGTCCGTCTGACTGATATTCCCATAGTATTGAAAAGTGTAGCCTGGTTCGAGAGCAAATGCATCTACTCCAGCTTCGACAAGGGCCACAGCAAGCCTGTCGCGCCGTTCGATGAACTCGTCCGTCTTGATCTGGACTGCATTGTCGAGGAAGTAAGTGCTCTTCAGGAGGTTTGAGATGGTGCACTTTTGGACCTTTCGCACTTGGCTGTCGTGGCTGTCAGGCTGGGGTGCGAAGCCGAATAGCTGGGTGGTACATCTCATTGTTAGTTAATTGCGATTTTATAGTGATGGTTGACAAGTCTATCAATAAGTGCTTGGTAGACTGGGCGTCTGATGTAATGTCTGCCCCGAACTCACCATTATCTTCTGCGCAACGAACAGAAGAAGTGTGATGGTGACAAGCCACATTGCCTTCATCCGGCGCGAGCGAGCGAGAAGCCATTGGGCTCCCACAGTTGTCCCATGAGGAACTTGACTGGGAGGGGTGTCGCCTGCTTCTTTCATTGCATGGAGCTGATATAAGTTGCGAATACAGTAGTGGCTGGCAATCTTGGCAAGATATAAACGTACCTAGGTCCAAGGTACGTAGATATCTGAAAATGGTACAGAGACTGCCGGAACAGTATGTATCTGAGTCAAACCTGAGAAAGTTGGAGATGTGCGACTCATATTTGAGAATGGGAGACCCTTGTATACGCGCTAATGTACCTGGGTAGGTCGGTGCGAACCGGTCTGAACAATATTGCCATCCTAATAGTTACTTAAAGCTACCAATGTAGTTAGACTTGTGATAGGCGACCCCCAGAGTGGGTGCCAGTCAAGGGTGTAGCTCCCATCTCCTGCACACAGGTCGGCAATTGATATATCCACGATAATCGCGTTTCTCCGCAGATAGCCTTTGATGCTGGATCATGGCCGCCAGAAACAGGGTGATCAGCCTCCCCCATCTTCGATCGTCACGCGATGATTCGTTAGTTTGGATCAACTGAGGCTTGAATGTGATATATGGGAGAGCCACTCCCTTCCCATCCAACACTCCTACCTCAATCGAAAACATACCTGACTCAACTCGTTGAGGCGGTGCTTGCAGATATGGATACCATCAATCAAACTCCAAAATCTGGGATGGAGCACGCTCCATTAGATGGCAGAACGAGCCCATCTATTGCAAAAGGCGAAACCACTGTATCTACAGCAGACGAAGCAATAAGCGAGGCGGAGCCTCAAAAAACTTACTACAGCAAACAGTCTGTTTGGCTGATGGTGTTATTTTCAGGACTAGCTATAGGGTCTGATGGATAGTGAGAATTCCCCCATTTGCTCCTCTGACATGGTGTTGACCGAACCCCAGCAATGCAGCGGTGATCGGCAATGTTGAGTTGTTGCTCGCGGTCTTGTATCCCACTGCACTGACAAACTCCATGTACTCCCGTCTATCCAACGCCTTCCTCATCGGCATGATTGTCGGTATGCTCTTATTCGGCACAGTTGTTGATCAACTGGGACGAAAGACCGGCGCAGTTGCAACGACACTGCTGCTTGTCCTCGGAATCACTCTCAGCACAGCAGCAAATGGTACGTCTGATACCGGCCTTCTGTGGATGCTTGTGATAGCGAGAGGAATCGCTGGACTAGGGGCGGGGGGAGAGTATCCTGTCGCGGGTTCGGGTGCTGCTGAAGCAACCGATGAGGGAGCACAGTATAGGAAATACAGAGGATTCATGTTCGCTATGCTGGCAGATCTGTCGGCATCCTTGGGTTACGTATGGGGTGGGCTTGTGCCTCTATTGCTTCTTTTGTGCTTCAAGCAGAAGGAAGAGCACTACAAAGTTGTCTGGCGCCTGAGTTTTGCGCTCGGAATGATTCCCCCACTGTCAATTTTTTGGTTTCGAATCCGCATGGCAACTTCGACTGCGTATCGGAAGTCGGCGATGAGGAAGCAGAAAGTCCCATACTTGCTTGCGGTCAAGAAGTATTGGCGTCCTCTGCTTGGATGCTCCGCCACTTGGTTCCTTTACAATTATATCAGTGTCCCATTTGGGATCTTCTCCGGTACGATTGTGAACCAAGTCAATGCGTCAGAATCTCTCGTTAAAAGTCTGGGATGGGGCGTTGTCATCAATTGCTTTTATATTCCCGGCCCGTTCTTGGGGGGATATCTGAGTGACAAAATTGGGAGAAGGAAGACCATGGCCCTTGGCTTTGGTCTCCAGGCAGTCCTTGGCTTCGTGCTCGGCGGTGCCAACAGACAAATTCAGGGCGTATTTCCATTGTTCGTGGTGCTTTACGGACTGTTCCTGACTCTGGGTGAGGTTGGTCCGGGCAGGTAAGTACTGTTTACTAACATGAACACGGCGGGCACGAGGCTGACAACCATCCAGCACAGTCGTTCTCACAGCATCTGAATGCTTTCCCACAGCTATTAGAGGGCAGATGATGGGATTTGTCTCTGCCTGGTCCAAGGCTGGGGCGGCAATCGGAACCCAGGTACGTGCTTGCCTGGGATATGCGTCCTCGAGTTGCTAACAGCATCAGGTCTTCACCGCGATACTCAGGTCGTACGATGACTCCTCGAAAGGTAACCAGACAGCATTTTTGATAGGATCCGGGTTTGCTGTTGTTGGCATGCTGGTAGCATTCTTTGTCATCCCAGACGTCAGCAGAAAATTGAATGATGAAGATGAACAATGGAAGGTGTACCTTGCCCAGCATGGTTGGCAGGCTGAATGGGGCGACGAGGTCTCAAGAGATCCCAAGGGCGTCATGATGCACAAGGTGGTTCCGATCTCATGATGCGAGAGTGCCATGAACTTCGATGCCAGGTAGGGCCAGCGATGATATGAACAGATTTGAAATATTGTACTGCAGCTAGAAGGTTTTACATGTGTCCGTGCTCAACCGATATACTTGGTGAGTCAAAAGTGCTTCCCATAGGGGGACCCGTTTGTTCGCCAGGCGTCCCGGGTCACTGAAGACACTTTGGAGGAAGTGGGACTATTAGAGTGGTGGCAATGCTTCTCTGCAGATTGGGCAAACAAGTTTCAGGTTCATCCAGTTCTCTAGGCAATTGGCGTGGAAGATGTGTCTGCAAGGTGTGACCATGTAGTTTCTCTGTTGAAGCCAAGTTGCCCCACTCCCCTTTGCGATACCAGAGCTGTCCGGTTTGGCTAAGACGGGGACGTCGATTTCATTCATACAAATGGCACAATCGAAAACCTTTCTCGTTTTGTCGTCCTTGTCTTTCGCTTCTGAAGCCGATGCCAATAGGCCGATGGACATACCGTTAGCTTCGACGTCGTCTTCTCGAAGGGCTGGATGATAGTCATGGGTAGGTGGGCACCATGACCCAGGAACAAGCAAACGAGGGCCGAGAAACTGCTGAATAGTGAGAATTGCAACCTGGAGCCAAAGCCAGCCCCATAGCATGAAAGCGGTACTTGGGCTGGTGTCTATCCCAAGGATATTGTGATCTGCGAAGTACCAGTACAGTGTCGGTACGGCTCGAAGCAGGCTCGATCCTATGATATACTCCCACGTCAATGCTTTGCGACAGTTTCTCATGGTGTTGCGATATATCTGTGGCCACCAGAAAGAAAAGTAGGCGAAGATCAGTAGATTTGCGTAGGCTGACCTCAGGGGCCTAGGCCATGACATTGCCCATAGTGAGAAGAACATGAGCATGACGAGGGAGAAATAGAATCTGCTGTATATAGCTGCAAATGAAGCACGATTGCTGGGGATTTCGGCTTGAAGTGGACTCCCTTGGTCAGAAGGGATGATAATTGGAGTTGCACCATCGGTTCTCGGTGCGGTAACAGGTAAAGGAAGGCCCCCTGGAAGCTCGGTAGCGGCGACTGCGGCCGTTGAAGGGGAAACGGTTACACCAGTAGCGTTATTATTGGTGGGAGCTGAGGGCGGTGTTGTGGCTGCTCTTCTCTGCCTTTCCCGCTCGGCACGAGCAGGGTCACCGACTTGGATTGTCCATAGGTCGAAGACGAACTTGACTTCAAGGAAGGCCACATGTATGCAGGCAAGAAAGGCAGCCGATGATATTGTGAGGAACGCAGCTTCATCGATCATAAGAAGTGCGATAAGTGCAAACAGGAGAAGGCCATCCCCGAGGGCAGCAATCACTATGCTTTGGTATGCTATCCGGCTCTTTATGGAGGGAGTCGCCGCCTTTTCCATTTGTCTTTTAACGACTGCTATCTGGAGGCCGAGAACCATGACGAGAGAGAAGGCAAGTCGTTGTGCCAACGTCCAGAAGACTTCGATTTTGGGTCCGAATAGCGCGTGAGATTCTAGGACATATCCACAGTCTGGGGAAAAGACGACGGCTGAAAACGATAACAGGGGTGGCGGGCCAATTGGAGCACCTTTGGGAGACTTCAGTTCTCGTTCTACCTGGCGGAGGAAAGCGCTCGTCTGAGCAGGGTCAAGCCCATCGTATTTGTGAGGCTTGGGCTGGAGCCAGACGATCACTTCACACTGGGGAGCGAAAGCTAGACCATCCGACATATCATCCAGATTGGTTTCCCACAGTCGATGGACTGTACTGTTCATGACTGGGATGGATGAATTAAAGCTGTCAGCATCCAAGGCAAAGTGAGGGAGGGCGAAGAGAGCATTGAACTTTGAGCTGGTGGTGGTCATGATCACCTGGCCCGAGGGAAGGTGAACACCTTGAAGTCTCGCCTGCCAGCCATTTCCAGGGGCTGAGTCTGTCCATATTGAAAAATCTGCTTTGATAGTCGAGGTCTCCTGGCTTGCGAGTGGGTGCAAATCGAAGAGGGACAATTTGAGTTCGCCTGTGGCCTCGGTGATGTTTCGCTCATACATATTCGTCATGTAGTCCTTCTTGGGATCTAGGGCTGTCAAGTTGAGCTGTGGCGTTGTGTTTGGAGGTTGAATTTGAAGGAATTCCCCACGGATTTCACCGGCAAACTGGTCATAGATGGGCAAGTCCTTGCTCAGATCGATACCTTTCCAAGCCGACTCGAACTGTTTGCGGCTCCATTCTTGCGCCTTGGCCAGAGCATCCCACTGGTAACTGTCATCCTTCCGGAAGCCGGTGAGGTTCAACCATTTGTCATTAGATGGGCTAAGCTGACCGAAGGAGGTATTGGTCAAGACATTGAGGTCAGTATCACGCCGGTTTTGGATGGCATCGATATCCCTGAAAGGCTGGCGACCTGTGGGTGGATCTGGGATAAGAAAGATAAAGATCAGGAGCAATACCAGAACGAGAAAGCGCGAGCTTTCCATCCGCAAATTGATGGCCGACTGGGACTCATCCCAGATGGAAATAGATAAAATGTGGTTGTTGCGGATGATCAATGATGATGCATGATACAAGTTCGAAAGTACTCCGTATCCGTCCTCCGGATCTCAGGCTGACGCCAGTGTTGCTGAGCCACATGGGGTTAGCGCAGGCACGTGTCAAATCACGTGACAAGTCAGTCATCCAATCTTCTGTTGGCGTGTCACCCACTGCACTACGCTGCACGTACCAACGGGACTCGCGGGCGAGGATATGCTCTTCCCTTCTGAAGCACAGGCATATCGGCGGTAGACACCTACCTACCTACTAAGGGGGTAGACAACATTCCACAGGCCCCCCCCCGCGGGCATTTCAACAGTGACGACTCGAAGCTCCAGTCAAGATCATGGCAACCACGATGCCGATCCCACTTCCACCTCGAACACCCACTCCCCCCCCTGACGAGCCTTCGCCGCAGAGACAGCCCACATTCGACCCTGTGGCTCTAAGCGCGGTTCCCTTCAACTCCAACGCACTATCACCGCACCATCTCGAACCTGAATATATGGCTTCTTCCTCAGTATATATGGCTCCCATGACACCAGAGAAACAGACTGCCACTGCGATGGGCAGTGTCAGTGGAGAAGGAGGACAAGCTGGAGGACCATTCAATTTTCAGCCGGCTACATTGGCTAAGTCACCAGTTATTAAATCTGTACGTTGTCTTAATCATCCTGATCCCATACAACAATGCCATCCTCTGGTGGTCACTTCTACAAAATGAATTGCTGACTCAATTGATTTTCGCTCATACAGAACATTGGTCAGAGACGTGGTCACAAGTATAAGCATAGCAGTGTGTCCCATCAGATCTTCCTAGAACCCCCTCCCCGCGCGCCACAAGCTCTGCCGACCTCTCTCCCTATTCCAACCTTCGCAGAATGCCGGGCCAGTATGACCACGGATCAGAATATCCGATTTTACTGGAGCATTTGCCATATGCTGGTGGCGGGTTACACGGCCTGGAATGCGCATAGCTCGGCTGCCATGGAGGCACTGTCGCACCTGATCTTCTACGATTCTCTTGGAGCGTTGTTATGTGTCTTTGTCGAGGTCCTGTCCAACTTTGAGGTGTGGGGACGGTCAAGTGTGAGACATCCCTTTGGACTACAACGCATGGAGGTTATTGCAGGCTTTGCGCTGTCAGTCTTGCTGATTTTCTTCGGCTTCGATCTCATCTCACACAACGCCAAACATGCATTGGAAGGCATCGGACACGAACCACATCACCCGCACTCCCATGAGCGCGTGACGACCGGCACCGTAGATGTGGCGGCACTGCTGGCGATCGTGTCAACATTGGTGTCGGCGGTGGGACTTCAGAATCATGCGCGGATTGGCAAGGCGATGCGATTCGCCGCCACGGATAATCTCCCATCAATCCTCAGCAACCCATCACATTTACTGACCTTGTCCTGCTCGGTCACCATTCTCCTGCTCCCTCTGCTCTCATTGCACGTGTATGATTGGGTGGATAAGGTCCTCTCATTGAGTATAGCATTAAGTATGCTCATTCTCGGGGTGCAACTTGGCCGGAATGTGGGCGCGATGCTTCTGATGTCCCTGCCATCTAAATCCACCAATGTCAATGAAGTTTTGACTGCGATTGAGGCCGAGCCGTTGGTTAGAAGTATTGAACAGGCCAAATTCTGGCAGGCACATTATGGTATGGGCATGGCCAATCTGAGGCTGAGGGTGGCGGGCAGTGAGGAGAACCTGACCAAGTTGAGGGAGAAAATCACTAGCATGATCCGGAATCGGCTCTCCGGAGGGTATGGACTTGGAAGCAGTGGGCAGCGGTGGGAGGTTAGTGTGCAGTTCAAGGTGGACCAGGAGAGTGCCGTATCTGCCAGTCATAGCCACTTCACTGTGCATGGCATATGAAATGTTCACCCTTCTATAATCCATTACAACAGAGTCATTACGGCCTCCTCCCGAGCCGCATACCGAAAAGCTAGCGTGTGCTCCTGGCTCTCCTTTCGAGGGAGAGTAAGTAATAGGGCAGCCGTTCCCCCCCTCCTCTCTTCTTTGGTTTCATTCTTCACTGCAGTGGTGGTTTCTCAATGAACATGACGACCTGGCCGAGTAGTTTGCCGTCGGCGGGTTTGGATTCTTTGGCACCGGCAGCGTCAATGCGGTCTCGAATGGTTTTCAGGACAGACTTTGCCTCCTCTTGGGTGGCTTTGCGCTGGTGTCGTTTGGCCGCTAGCAGGAGCTCGACTTTCTTGCCCTGTTTTAGAAATGATTCCATCTGATTCAACTTCAACTGCAGGTCATTGGGGGCAATAGCCCAATTGAGCTCGAGCTGTTTGGGCTTCCTGGATTTGGCGAGAAGAGAGGCTTTCCTTGCAGCCTCTTCCTTGTTCACGATACTTCTGATAATCTCGCGACGGTCCATGATTTTGACGATTGCAATTTCACGGTCGCCCGGTTTGCTGACCTGGACGACGTGGGTGGTAGAGCGATTGATGGACCGTAATACTTGCCAGAGGCTGCGTGGTTCGGAGAGGCCGTTGTCGGTTTTGATTTGGACTTCGGGGGTATCAATAGCGTCGTCAAGGGTGACTTCTTTCAATTTAGCTTCCATGGTGACTGCAGGGCGTCCGACGTGAAGGGAGGGAGTGCTGCTAAAGTGCCGGCGCGGTGGGAGATGCTGGAATAGGCATTTTCTAGCTGCTGGTGGTTCCAGTGCTGAGACAGTCGCCCGCATGACATGATGGAGAGTTCGCGGAGGGATATGCATTTGGAATGCAGGAGGTGCCTACCCACCTTAGAAAGAAGGTAGGTAGACTCGCCCTGGTGATATAGTAGAAGTATAGTACAGAGTATACGGGTTGTCGTTGTGATGGAGGATAGGCGCAAAGGAATACCACAGCCATGTGCCTCTGGGTGGAAGTCACGGAAAATTATAAACGCGAGGACTCCCCTGGAAAGAAGGCGCGACTCTCCACAGGAGCCATTAAAATATTAATTAATTTTCCGAACCCGAAATATTGCGCCCTCGCCGCCCTCGTCCTCAACCATTGACCACCTATTCTCACAATTTAGGAGTTCGCATATGACCACCTCTGCTGAACCGCCCCCCTCTCTAGGCACTCGTAGGTACCCGTCAATGCCTCATGCCCGCATCTCGCGACTCTAGAGACCGGGCTGGAATCTGGTCTTACGTCCCTTTCGGTTCTTCTCCCCGTCGTCGCTCCGTCTCCAGCGGTCTCCCGCTACGGAACAACGGTGCCGCCTCCTCGTCCGACAACACGCCCTGGGACCCCTTTGAGAAGGCAGAAAGACAGACAGCGGGCTCTGTTTCCCCGAATTCTTCCATCCTGGAGTCCATGAATAACGCGTGGATGACACAGAGTCGACAGGCGCGCTACCTGAAGACTGGGGGTGTCTTGACCTGCCTCATCCTATTATATTGGTTTCTATCAGGCGGAGGAGGCCATGCTGGGGCTGGGAGCAATATCTACACCCCTGCGAATTCCCCTACCACGAAATGCACGAAACCACATGACCTCTCTAAACCATTGGTTCAGTATGCCATCATGATCGACGCAGGGAGTACGGGGAGCAGGATTCATGTTTATAAATTCAACAACTGTGGGCCTACCCCCGAGCTGGAGAATGAGGACTTTAAGATGACTGAGAAGAGGCCTGAGGGTTCTGGCCTGAGTTCCTACAAAACGGATGCTGAGGGCGCAGCCAAGAGTCTGGATCCCCTACTTGAGGTCGCCATGAAGGGCATCCCCGACAGTTACAAGTCATGCACGCCTATTGCGGTCAAAGCCACCGCTGGCCTACGACTATTGGGCGACGCCATGAGCCAGGCCATCCTCGAAGCCGTCCGCACTCGACTCGAAACACAATACCCCTTTCCCGTCGTATCTCGCGAGAAAGGAGGTGTCGAGATAATGAAGGGTGAAGACGAGGGCGTTTTCGCCTGGATCACCACCAACTACCTCCTGGGCAAGATTGGAGGCCCTGATGACACCCCCACTGCCGCCGTCTTTGACCTGGGTGGCGGCTCCACTCAGATTGTCTTCCAGCCGACTTTTAAGGGAAGTCCATCAGGGGGTATGCCCCCCAAAATGGCCGATGGTGACCATAAATATAGCCTCAAGTTTGGCGGACGCGAGTTTGAATTATACCAGCACTCGCATCTTGGCTACGGACTCATGTCGGCCCGTAAGGCTCTGCACAGCTCTGTCCTAGACCACATGCACAAGCAGAACCCTGAGAGCAAGGCTTGGCTTTCCAAACCCATTCCCAACCATTGCATTACTCCAGGAATCCAGAAAAAGATTGATGTTACTATGCCTGACGGTCATCCATTGGCTGGCGAACATAGTGTTCTTATGGAAGGCCCCCTCGATGCCATCCCGGCCCAGTGTCGAGCACTCGCCGAGGGCATCCTCTACAAGGACAAAGCATGTACCCTGGCGCCTTGTTCTTTCAACGGAGTGCACCAACCCTCTCTCGAAAAGACTTTCTCACGGGAAGATGTTTATATCTTCTCATACTTTTATGACCGAACGTTTGAGCTCGGCATGCCAGAATCTTTTACTTTGCGCGAATTGCAGGACCTCACGAACAAGGTCTGTGGCGGCGAGGAGAAGTGGACCGCTTTTGCAGGGATTGACGGCGCATTGAAAGAGCTGCGTGATCGGCCTGAGTGGTGTCTTGACCTGAATTTCATGAATGCCCTACTCCATACTGGCTATGAGATGCCCATCGACCGCGAAGTCAAGATCGCCAAGACCATCAAGGGTAACGAATTGGGATGGTGTCTGGGTGCGAGTCTACCACTTCTGGAGAAGGAGAGTGGTTGGGAGTGTCGGATCACTCAGGTCTCATGATGATAAACTGGGGGTTGGCACTTTGTTCTATTCCCAGGTACATACTTGGTACATGGTTTGAGAGGGCTTGAAGACTCGACTGGCTACCTAGGTGCCCAAGCCAAGCCCTTACGATCTCATACTACACCTATACATGGTTGTGCTAGACATCCATAGAAGCTGTTTTACGGTCAGCTTCTCAACGCGCCGAGAAGCAGCCTGACCTCATAGCTTGCGATAGATCCATCAGGAGCTAGGTTTCCTTCATCCATTTAACGTTGAATGCCTGACGTCGTCCTGGTGGTAGGTCACAGACTTCGCAGGTTCGGTTCTCAATTAGATTCTAGAATTTTAGTATCGAAGGCATGCTTCTATTCCTGCGCCTTTAAATGTTTCGTGGCCTCGTTGGGGAGTTTGTAGCAAGCTACTGATTACCTTACCCGTACTGGATAGTGTTTGTTGAGAGTGATATTGATTATTGACTCCGGTGTAAGGGGTTGTGGACTGTAGCCCTTGTTCTTGTCGTCGTTTCTGTCAACCTTGCCCATTGCTTGTGAGTGTTTAGTTGACCGAGATGCTAGGAGACTCAAATTTGGGAGAGAATGACTCTCTCATGGCCAAGTCCGGCGTCAACTCTGCCAGTCACCCATAGATAGGAGTTGGCATTGTGCGGCTTTCCGTTTTCCGTCGCAACCTTCGTTCCGTTTGAAGGCAGACCCAACAACGGCTGGCAGCACCGCGAAGCTGAAGTCGATACCTCCATTCAAGCTAGGAATGGAAAGTGGAAAATCGTCACGAGCAGTGAGAAGCACGGCAAGCTACCCCCCAACTGAGGCATAGGGACCTTGTACGGGGACGAAGGCGTAGGGGCCCCTTCAACCAAAACACCCCGTGTTAACCCCGTGTTAGTCTGGCAGCATCACTAATCTGAGATCTCAAATGAATTGGCATGCGCACCATGACTCGCACTTGAATATATGGCATGACGGACTCGGTGCTTGGATGCTTCAATAGATAAGCCTGCCGCCTGCAATACAATTACCCCAGTCCGAGGCACAACACGGCACAGCCTGACGCCACCCATATGCAGTCCATCCCCTTGATTGGTGGATCCACCCACCAGTTTATATCTCGATCCAGCACTATTTACTTTGGACTGCTCCCAACGTCTTTGATCGATGGTGAAGACAATGACGTCCAAAAAGAACCACGTAAAGTTGCGTTGAAAATACCCAAGGAAACCACAGACTTCGAGGCCGAGATGCAGAGCCTCAACTTGCTTCACGCCGAACCCTGGGAGCATAACCCAACCTAGATATCTTAATTACAACTCCCCTCTCTCTCGTCCTTTTTCACTTTCAAATAGACAAGAACAATGACTTGAATCTCACAAATTGATCATTGAGAGTAGCCCTTCTCCCTCGTATGCTCTCCTATTACACATCGATTGCTTTCGCCAATTGGATCTCAGTGTACTTTTCCCCTTTGTCTCTTAAGACACGACGGGATTTGCTGGCCGGTGGTATCGACAGATGACGCCAACATTCATTTTATAATCGCGCAGATTTTGTGGGTAAATGCACGGGCCTCGGTGACTCGTTCGAAGACGCAAGCTCCAGCAGACTCCTGATATGAACGGGAGCCATCTCCACTGATCAGCCGGGTATTTGCATAAATACTGAGCATGAGTCACTTCCTATAGTACGCACCGATCTTTACAGGGGTCATCGCCCATGAATTCCATGCTATCGCCAGACAAATGCATATGCAAGATCGTATAGCAAGACTAGGCCTGAGACATAGTGCATGTGTCAGTTGATATGAAGAATCAGCTGGCCGGTCACCACGGATAGGTGACTTGATTCTCTGGCTATGATACGGTGGATGTGTTACTCTGTGAAACTAAGGTGTCCTCGATCGACTAGCTGGGAGACTCTCTTGATGAAGTGCAAGTGAGACTTTCCCCCGTTGAGAGCAAACAACCTTGATCCGTGAAGCTTCGGTGAGTCGGCGGCCCGGACCAGGACAGCCAGTCAGCGAGCCGACCATCGACTCAGCTGACCTTTCGGTCGTTGCCTAATCACTGCACAATTTTTATAAGAGTTTGAATGGATGGCAAGACTATCGTCTGGGGTCTAACTGGAAAATCTTTGAAGTATAAAGAGCCTAGTACCTAGAGAAGCTCAGTAATCGCCAGTGATGGACGCCGAGGTTCTGATCATTGGTGCGGGTCCAACTGGTCTTACTCTCGCGCTCTGGCTCACCAAGCAGGGCGCGAAGGCTCGTGTATGGGAAAAATCGAAGGCAATCGTGCAGACTTCACGAGCCGTCGGCATTCAAGCCCGAACCCTCGAGCTCTATCGCCAATTGGGCCTCAGTGATAAGGTGGTTGCGATGTCGCATAACGGATCTGAGATGAATCTGTGGACCAATGGTTCCTGTAAAGCAGCAATTCCCGTCAGGACCATAGGAACTGGGCTTACACCCTACCCTGGCATCTACGTCTTGCCACAAGAAATACATGAGCGCATTCTGGAAGAACGTCTGGCAGAACTCGGCGTCAAGGTAGAGCGAGGGGTGGAGTTTCTCGACTTCACAGATTATGGCTCATATGTTCTTGCTCGAGCCCAACTTGATGATGGGCTCAAGATCGAATGCAAAGCTTTCTATATTGCTGGCTGCGACGGTGCGCACTCAAAAGTGCGTTCCTCTTTCGGCACCACTTTTCAAGGTGGAACCTATCCTCAGGTCTTCTATGTGGCAGATATCGACGGGTTCGGGGGTGCACTCAATGGTCACCTACATCTCGATCTCAGCGATTACTGCGATTTGCTCTTAATAATAAGCTACAACGAGGTCTCAAAAGCTCGGATTTTTGGAGCTGCCTTAAAGGATGACGTGATGGAAGAAGAGAGGGAGGATGTGGTTTTCGGCCGACTCGCTGCTCGAGTGGCCAAAGTCGGAATCCAAATGAAAAGCATCAATTGGATCTCAACTTACAGAGTCCATCACCGCGTGGCTGATCACTTTCGACATGGGCGCGCCTTTATCCTGGGCGATGCCGCGCACATCCATAGTCCAGTTGGCGCTCAAGGCATGAACACTGGAATTGGTGACTCGGTAAATCTGGCGTGGAAATTGGCCGCCGTACTACATGGTGGAAGCGGTGAGTCAATCCTTGATACATATGAACCCGAGCGTCGGGCGTTTGCATTAAAACTCGTCAACACCACTGACGAAGTATTCACAATGGCGACGACACCTGGTCGGTTGTCAAAATTCATCAGGACCGTTGTTTTCCCAATCCTTGCGCCTATTCTAATTCGTATTCCCGCCATCGCGAGATTCGCCTTTGGCACGTTGTCTCAAATTAGCCTCAACTACCGCCAAAGTCCCTTATCTGAGGCTGGATCAAAGGCTGTGTCCGGTGGAAATCGAGTTCCTTGGGTCCCCTCTGAGCGTGAGGACGTCAGCGACAACCACGAGTCTCTTAATGCTCTCACTTGGCAGGTTCATGTCTATGGCACTGCCACGGAAAGCCTATCAAAATGGTGCAAGTCACATGGTCTGCCTCTTCACCGTTTTGAATGCACGCGGAAGGCGAAGTGGTCTGGTCTCATCCAGAATGCCGCCTACTTGATCCGTCCTGATGCATATATCGCGGCGATCGATCCTTCTGGAGGTCATGAATTGTTCAACAAGTACTTCACCAAGCACAGATTTCGTCTTGCGGCCTAGGAAGGATATCCCTTGGAGGATTGAGATGTGCGGTTATCAATTGACTACCAAAACTCAAGCGGAAGCCGTGAAAGGGAAAACCCTGCATAATCGATGGCCCTGTCAATAGTGGATTTCCTGCTCTTAAATTGCACTGCTCTGTTGACGGAGTTTAGGGTGGTGGTGAATTGTTTGTGGGGATTCTTATACGTCAGCTCCTGGACAGAGCTGTTTGATACGGATTTCATTGTGAGAGCTGCGTTAGATGAAGTGGTATTTAATAAAACCTGCAGCTTTGCGTCCCGTGAGAGCGACGGCAAAAGTGTACTTATGTCCTGCCAGTAGCTGCCTGAAACTGTCGATGTTAACCCCAATATACCTAGTCTTGCCCCATTCTCGGAAGCTATTAATCTGATCACTACCGGATCGTGGCAAAATTTTCTAATTTCTTGCTCGAATTCTTCACAAGCATTGCCACATCGCAGTAAAGGAAGATCGAGCGCAGAGAAATGCGTATTAGGAGCGGCACCACCTGCCTCGGTAAGCGAGCGAAGAACCTCGCTCAAGGCTCGTTGCTCTGGCTCAAGTCCTCGTGGCAAATGCCTCGTGAGCTGCCTTCGCCGCCTATTCCAAACTGATCTTCTCCTCCCAAGGATCAGCAGAGTTCTTTAGCTGGAGTATCTACAAGTAGACATGTGTGGCATGACATCCTGGTTCCTATAACACGAGAAGCACACCCGTTCCTCACAATCCCAACAATCTGTGGCGACGTAAAAACAGCATCAGTGTTCTTTGCCCTCATTATATGTTTGAAAAGGGATAAAAGAAGGGTAGTTGCAGAATGGTAAAGAACTTACGCATGCCATCTCTTATCCAGGCATTACAGCCGGTCCCGTAACAAATTCTGGTACTGTGATACTGTGTTCATGTTCAGCATCTGCGTTGAGACGAAGGCCGACGCGAAGCAGTACCAAAACTGGACATGCGTCTACGGAAATGGAACTTACCCAAGAAATATGCCAACTCCGATAACCCTCTCTGGAACGCTCCATCCGTTTTAGTCTCGCTTGCTGAGCCTGTTCTTGGGCTCGATGCTCGCGCATTCGTTGCTCACGTTGTTCTCGCTCCCGTCTTGCTTCCTCCTCCTCAGCTCGCCTCTGATCTGCCGCCTTCCTCTCAGCTTCAGCCTTTCGCTCCGCCGCAAGGGCAGCCTCCCGACGTCTGTGGTCGGCCGCCAACATCTCCGCCTCGCGCTCAATCTGTCGTTGCCGTTCGGCAGCCATGCGTTGCCGCTCTGCCTCTTCGTACTCTCGCTGGCGTCGTTGGAGCTCGAGCAGCCTTTGCTGTTCCACCTCGGCGATCGCACGAGCGACACGGTCTGCTTCCTCTGCTGCTCGCCGCTCTCCGTCCAGCCTCTGGCGCTCCGCCGCTTCTTGCTCTTCCCGCATTTGTCGCTCGTGCTCTTGCTGCAGCCGGAGTTGTTCCGCGGGCAAAATGGAGGCGGCTGCTGTGGTGTGATTGAAGTCAGCGTCGCCTTCCAACTCGGATTGAATCTGGAGGGGAAGAGGCTCGTCATCCGGGACCATGAGTACGGCTTCCAGACATGCTTCGTAGGTTTGGAACACGCGTGTTGTTTGGGCGCCAAGGTCGATGACGTCCTCAAAGTACCCGTCGGAGGAGAAGAACAATTGCTGTTCGTTGGCGAGGGCGATGGAAAGATCGGTCATGGTTTCCCAGAAGGTGGAGCCAATGACCAAACGGCTAAAGAAGCCGCTGCCGCAGATCGCTTTGAAGGCACGGATTTGCGCCATCATCGAACCGGACACGCGAGTGTGGGCTATGGAGTGGAGATAAATGACTCCATGGAAGAGTTCTCCTGAGGCGTGACGAGCGGCAAAGTATTCGGAGATACACCGGAGGATTTCTTCATCTGTTCGTCGAGTGTCGCCGAAGCCAGGGGTGTCGACGAACTCGTAGAGCCTGCCATTGATAGGAGCCATGAATACTTCCGGATCAATGGTTTCTGATATCGGGGTCAGCATGAGCCGCTCCACCACTCGTGAACTTACGAGAATTCAGGTCCCCCCCGATGGCGATTTCGGCATCTGGAATCAGGGTTTGGATGAATGTTGATTTTCCTGCGCCTGTCATGCCCATGACTGCGATACGAACAGAATTACTCATGCTGAAATGGTGGAGAGAGTTCAGTTAACAATGTCCGAACGTAGAAATCAGGCTGAGGAAGAATAATGACAGTATGGACACAAACCAGTACACAGGAGAGGTTCGCTCGCTCAAAGAGGCATCGGAAAGCGACTCAATCGCCTCATATGTCCCTTCCTTAGAGGACGAATAAAATGTTTGGAGAACATCGCGATCGATGAGGATTAAAATAGAGTCACTCTCAGGAGCTGTGGGATTGAGGTCGAAACTATTAGTATTATATTAAAATGCGGCTGAAAGGTGCCAGAGGCGCACTTCTAGCCCCCAGAACTTGAAAATTAAGCGATTGTGGACCGCGCCGTCGAACCTTGGTAAGGTCTAGCACGAAGCTTAGCTTCCCAGTCTGCATGTTTCACCAGAGCCCTCGTCTTGATTTGACATCACGCCGTCAAGAGTTGCCCGTTGCTTCTTTCAGAATTGCTCAAAGGCAAGCTAACAGTGAAAGGGTGTGAGGCTGAGTCTGCCTTTAGTCTCCTTTTAGAAAGCTGGCTGGGATAACTAGACTTTGGGCGTTCTCTCTAAGCTTATCCCCCTCCGGTGAGGTGATTCTCGAGTCGCTCACTCCAGCCTGAAGACGAAGCAAGCACTATGTATAAAGGAAACTGCGAGCCTCCCAAAGGGAGAGCTTGCCAATTTCCAAGTTTGAACTCTTGTTGGTCAATACATCATATTGAGCGCAGGTGTGCCGTCAGAGATCAACCTTCAAACAAACCTCCCTAGTCGTCGACCTGGTCCATCAGGATGGCTCGCGCCAGACCTAGCCATGCATATGCCGAAACAGTCCTTGACGAGGCAGCGGAGGTCAATTCCAGAGTGCCACAAGAGCCCATCGGCAATGCGGCAGCAGTTGCCCCCCGTACAGAGGCGAAGAGCAATGCAGAGCTCATCGCAGATGCAGCAGCCAAACTTAAGATAACGTGAGTTATCCTCGCAGTGAGAAATCCGCATACTAACGTCCAGAACAGAGACGAAGATGTCATTATCGCTGTGATGGGTCTGACCGGGGTTGGCAAATCAACTTTCATTCAATGCCTGAGCAGCGATGAGATCCGCATCGGCCATGATCTCAGGTCATGTACGTCGAAACTACCTGCCCCGCAACAGAGACGCTGACCAATTCCCCAAGGCACTATCAATGTAGCCGTCCATCCATTCTTCCTCAACGACGGACGTCGCGCGTACCTGGTCGATACTCCTGGCTTCGATGACGGAACGAGACCAGAAGCCGAGATCTTGGAAGAAGTGTCCAATTTCTTTGCGGCGACCTTCAGCATGAGAATCAAACTGGCCGGCGTCATCTATCTCCACAGGATCTCCGACATCAAGATGAGTGGGGCAATGATCAAAAATCTCAAGATGCTCAAGAAACTCTGCGGCAAGAACTGCTATTCCAAGATCGTTCTGGCAACAACCATGTGGGATCGCGTGACCGATGCTCACAGAGCCATCCAGAACGAACAACAGCTTGGCGCTACGCACGATTGGTGGGGTGATCTGGCGGAGGAGGGAGCTACCATTATGCGCCAGGACAACGGAGCAAACTCTGCGATGAAGATCGTCGAACACATCATGAGCTTCAACGAGCCGGCAGTCATGGAGAATCAAATTGAGCGCGTGGTCAAGAATCTCGCGCTCGAAGAATGCGAGAGCGGGAAAGTGATCGCCGAGGAATTGATCAAACAGAGAGAAGAACATGAGAGGCTGATGGCAGAGAAACGCGAGGAATACGAGGCGTTGATAAAAGAGGGCAATGCTCGAGCAGCTGAGAAGCTGGCGAGGTTAGAAGACAAGCACAGGCAGAAAACCGACGAGATGAATCGCTCACAAGCCGCCCTCGCTCGAAAGTTTGAAGAAAGTAATGCTGACCTGCAGCGGCAGATCAGTGCACACAACTACGAGATGGAAGAAGTCCGCAAGGCTCGCGCTCAGGCGGACGAAGCTGTCACGACCGCGGCCAAGGAGCTTGCGGACTTCAAGGCCGAGCAGGCCAAAAAGGAGAAACAGTGGAAGGACGCTCGCGAGAGTGACAATGCAGCCTTTAAGAAGAAAATGGAGGACGAGCAACGTAAGTATGTGGAAAGGGAATCCAAGATAACGGCGCGCATACAGCAAGCAGTAGAGACTGCGGAAGAAAGCAGGAGGTCATATAAGAGCGTCTGGGCGGTGCTGGGAGGAGTTGCCACTTCACTCGTTGGGGCTGCGACATTAAATCCTGTCCTTGTCAGCGCTGGTGTTGCGATTACTGCTGGTGGGGGATCAAGGGCTGCTTACAAGGCGTCGAAGGGCTGAGTGTGGACCTAGTTTTTAATTCTGTACGAGTGATGCCATACATTTGAGGTGAGGGTTAACGCGGACCTTGTGCCCCCCTGAAAACACCGGGGCCAACCAGTGACAAGTCATTGCAAAAAGCCCGTCCGTTCTCATGCTCGGATGGCCAATCATTAGGACTTGAGTTTCTGATAAGAGCTGACAAAAATCGAAAACGTCCGGAAAGGGGACTTGGAGTACCTGTCATGTCAGAGATAGCATGGATTCTGCTGATTAGCTAGGATTGTTGTTGATTTTATACATCGCTCGGAAAGGCGACATTCTTTCCCATAAGAGGAAGGAACATGGGGAGATCGTAAGCGAAGTCCGAGAAGACGTTGTCCAAGCCCGCAAATCCCATCAAAAGTGGGACTATATTCTCGGTGGTACAACGAGTGGACTCGCCTTGGGGGTAGCCATATGAATGGCGACAGCAGGTATGTTAGCTCCTCTGTTTCCTAGTAGCTTCCACTAGCTTGGGGATGAGGTGGCGCGGAAGGCGTACTGAATCGACCTTACTCTCCAATCATAGCGGGAGGATCTCTCTTTTCCGTCAAATAGCAGATAATAAGTCCCTGTGAAAAAGACGTAGGGGTAAAATAGCAATACCAACATCCAACCAATCTCACGAGACATGGTGACGACAGATTCTGGAGGCAGAGAGGGGCGACTCAGACTCAACCATTGAGTAAGGAAGCTCGGGACTGCGCTGAATTGGGTCCAATCAAGTGTGCGGCATACTGTTGAGAGGAGTTGCCAGCGGGCGTGAAATGAAGAGGACGAACAGATAGCGAGAAACAACCTCCCTCAACGTTGGTAGGAAGTAGGAGCTTATCTCTGCCGATCGACATATAATGATGACTGTTGTTGGTCTTGCATGCTGATATCATTGTCACCTGCGCATGTATGTACTCCGTACACTATAATGTGTTGTTGAACTGATGAGAGCGCTGGGCGGTTGCCAATGGCATCAATACTGACTAAGCACCCGGCGGAAATATTTCCCTTTCCGAAGATACTTTGCTTCCCAATCTCATTCGCCTCTCTTCCACCTCGTGTGAAAGCAACCTGTACCAAATCACCAATCTCAAAGGGATCCATCATTGCCTGTCGGCTGAGGGATCTTCGTGAAGTCGATTCCTGCGCCGATGACGTCGATCCTATGCCGAGATAAGACCACTCGACGAGTTGGATTAACCCGCAACGTTCTCCCCCAGCCTCAGCCTGGCTAAACATTGTCCCTTCTGCCTATTGGTGCAATGGTTGTCCCGACAAGGTGACACTGTTCCTTTTCTCAAAAATTCATCCAAACCTGCTGCGTGGGCTACCTTATGGTTTCTAAAAACCCCGTTATGAGGTTCAGTTACAAAAGGTAGGAAAGCGCCTCGTCAAATTCCATCTACTCCCGCTAAATTTCCCATTTCATTCTCCCCCCCTCTGTTCCTCCTCGATCCATTCATCCAACATCCAGCCATGATTGCTGCACAGCCTCAGAATGCCTACACCCTTGCTGAGGGAGCTCCCCTCCCCCGCAACGACACCTCCGTCCAGGTTCGCAACAAACAAGGCGGCGGCCTTGTCCTGTTGCAGGATACCCAGCTGATCGAGACACTTGCGCATTTTGCCCGAGAGCGTATTCCCGAGCGGGTGGTCCATGCTAAAGCCGCTGGAGCACGCGGCTACTTTGAAGTCACCCACGATGTCTCCGACATCACCGATGCCGATTTCTTGAATGGCATTGGCAAGCGCTCAGAAGTCTTGACCAGAATTTCAACTGTCGGGCCCGAGTCCGGCTCTGCAGACACAATTCGTGATGTGCACGGCTGGGCCACCAAAATCAAGACCAATGAAGGCAACAATGACTGGGTCTTCAACAACATTCCTGTTTTCTTCGTGCGGGACCCCATCAAGTTCCCATCCTTGAATCGATCCCACAAGCGGCATCCAGCCACACATTCCGTCGATGCCGACATGTTTTGGGACTTCCACGTTGGCGCGCCCGAATCAGTTCACGCACTGATGTTTCTCTTTGGGGACCGAGGAACTCCAGCTTCTCTCAGACACATCAACGGGTATTCCGGGCACACCTATAAATGGACCAAGAAGGATGGCAGCTTCCACTATGTCCGGATCCACTACCACGCCGACGGTGGCGTGAAGAATCTCACGGCCGAACAAGCCACCAAACTTGCCGGAACAGACCCAGACGCCTTGATCCTAGACCTGTACAATGCCATCGAGACTGGCAATGCCCCTTCATATACGGTCTCCATCCAAACAATCCACCCGGAGGACGTGGCTCGCTGCCCCGTCAATATCTTCGACATGACCAAGGTGCTGCCTCACGCGCTCTACCCGCTCCGGCCCGTCGGAAAACTCGTCTTCAACCAGAACCCCAAGAACTACTTCGCGGAGATCGAGCAAGCCGCGTTCTCGCCCTCGACCATGGTCCCAGGCATCGAGCCCTCCGCGGATCCCATGCTCCAGGCCCGTATGTTCTCATACCCAGATGCAGCCCGCTACCGCCTGGGCGTTAACTACCAGCAACTGCCGACCAACGCGGCCAAAGTGCCCGTGTACATCCCAACGGAGCGAGACGGGTTCTCGACGTTCGGCGCTAACTACGGCGCGGATCCCAACTACGTGCATTCGAGCATCCAGCCGACGTCGTTCCATGAAACCGCTAAGTCGCAGTACAAGCCGACGGAGGAGGTGCTCGAGGGGCCCGTCGTCTTCACCAGCGAGGTCACCGAAGAAGACTTCAAACAGCCCCGTGCCCTGTGGAACGACGTGCTCAGGAAGGACGAGCAAGACCGCTTCGTTAGCAATGTTTCCGACAACATCGCCTGCGTCAAGCGGGTCTGGTTGCGAGAGAAGGTGTTTGGTAAGTTTCCCTTCCCCATTCACAGATGCCCATCTATCACGAGAATGTCTACTGCCCTGCCTTGAACTCAGCGGCAGACACCATTTCATTCCATTCCAGTTTTATCAAGCCTCGCACGAACTATAGCTAACCAATTACACGCAACAGAACTATTCAACCGAGTTGACGCCAAACTCGGCGAGCGCATCGAGGCCGAGGTCAAGAGCATCTTGTCTGCACGGGCGACTTCTTAGAGCCCTAACTGGTACCCCGAACCTCACTTATTATTCACGCCTCACGAAGCCTATGAGAGGTAATATCACATCGTTCTAGTTTGTCTGCGCTTCACAGTAACGCGCCCATGAATCAATAAATCGGGATTTTTTCCCTGGCCACATACAGATGACGTTAGAGGACGAATATCTTGACAAGGGGTTTGATTGGCCCACCGCCTTTTTGGCTCCAACCAACCTCCTTTTGCTGGGAGAGGATAGATGATGGATGGGGATGGATTATGGCATGACGGCGTGGGATTTGGCGCACTGATATGTAATTGATATATCTTATATCTCATATTATGTGTGCGTGGGGAACATACCAGACGTGAATGGCATACTTTACAGTGTGTAGATTGTAGAACAATAGGATGAGATATCAAAGGCATGACAACCTGACTCTTTTATCTAGAACTCCGCCTAGTCGTCCCATGACACCGGGCGATCTAACTTTGCGTTTGGGGGGTTGCGTTGTTTGGTTGATACTCACCAAATGCTGTTTATCTCTGGCACTAGCCGTTGCAGGCATGAAAAAGGAAGCTAAGCCTCTGTGAACGCTACAAAATCCCTGTTCCTACTATGCTATCTAAATTCTCTTGTCCATTGCACTTCGGTCATTTTCGAGGTGCCAGGTTTTCATGTGTTTAAGCGTGGTCGATCTACAAGAGTCGATCTACAAGACATCAAGTCATATCCACTTAGCATGCTAATCAGGCGATATAGATCTCGTCCACTCTCTCAGTCATGCGCTCGCTAGAAAGGTCTCCAGGCTAACTCGATTGTAGGAATGTAGTCTCTTCATGTACGCTGGCGTCGTAGAGATATCTCCGAGTATAGCAAGCAACCTACAGGCGATCATCCGAAGCCATGCATACTGGAACTTTCGTCAAAATCGTGCTAAGTCGCTGCATCCAGATACTCCCAAACTTGTCCGACGGGGCCTTGAATATACCGGTTGGGCTTTCGGTAAAATTAAACCTCGTTTTATCTGCTTCTGCAAGACGTGTCAACTGACATGGCTAGTCTAGTGGATCGAGAGCTTCGTTTTCTATACCCCTACATCGGCCAAATTTGTCGAGGTGAGTTTTTATTTTTCTCATGAGAAGCTTATAAGATGGAGCTTTTCCTTGTTAAATTGAGCGCAGATCTACCACCTTATTCCGAAGATTCGAAGGAACTAACACTTCGAGCGATGCTTGGAGAACCCGGCCACTGATGAATGCCTCCTTGACGTCCGATTTCTACACGAGCAGTTCGAATCAGGAATTCATTTCGACCGATTCTGGACCAATAGCCTGCCGAAAAGGCTGAGGACTAATTTCAAGTACCAAGCTGGCCATGGCTCCGTGGTCGGATGGGGTATTCACATAATTGAGGGCCTGAAGTGAGCGGGTTTCACCCAGGTTGAGACACTTGTCGTTTCTCTCATCCTTATCATTTCAAATTTTTACACAGTTGCTGCACAAGGTCATACGTCTCGATTCGCTGTTGGGTCATATATGTGTGGCGAGGAAAGGTCTAAAAACAATCTGGCTTGTTCGCTCGTATCTAGCTAAATGTGTACAGGAGGTGTCCGCATAGCCCTAACGACAGGAGGCATGGAAACAGAGGGGTTCCTCAGGTCTTCCGTCTTGGGAGAGAACGTTCTTCGGACGCGAGCTAATTCATTTGCTATGGTCTGTAAGTCTTTAACATTCTTTGATCGAAGGTCAGATATCGCGTGTTTCACTTGCGTTAGATAGATAAGTCTGGTCTCGCGACTTAAACCCAGGGGTTGTTTTATTAACATAACGAGAATTTGGTCATCTGAGAAACATGTTAGCCAGTTCCATCAAAACTCTCTAGAATCGTCCTGATGGAATGTTGAAATACAGACCTCGCAGATTCAGAGGCCTGAAGTGCTGACCCTCACAGGCCAAATCAGTACAAGCGGTGTTTCCAGCAAGTTCGGTCTGACACAGTGGTATGTCAGGATCGATGCCACTCGGCGGGGCGTGAGTTCGCGCCACAAGAGACCGGATCCGCAAAATGTCTACGTTTTTGTCGAGTTCTCTATTATCGAGAGGGTGTTGGGGCAGCGTTGATAATTCCAATGGAGCCAGGCGCAGACCCACCTTTTCAGCTAGTATAGTCTGTTGAGGCAAGGGTTTTGTTGTCCAGTCAGTGTTGTCTAACTGGCCATTTTGAGCGGCATCCGAAATTATGGACTTGAGCTTGACCTCTATATCGTTCCAAGATATGTTCTCAATTTGTGTCTCGCGGTCGAAAGAACGAGTTACGTAGTCGCGCACACCTTTTGGCCATGAGATCTTGCTCAAGGACTTTGGTCTTGAGGCAGCTTCTACCGCGACCCGCTGCTCACTTGGAGGGTTGAATCTAACAGGAATTTTTGCCTCTTCAGAGGTGACATTCTCGAAGCCAGGAGCTTTCACGTCCCATTGACTCGATGGGCTTCTCTTGTTCACACCCGACACGATGTCTGTCGGATCTGGGATTGACCCCGAATCACCAGAGGAACGAGTTTCATGCCGACGATTCCTTTCCAACTCATCATGATTGTCTCGATCAGCTGGTTGAAGTCCTTTCCCTTCGATAACAGAATCATCGATGCTGGATGTCTCGTAGTAATCTTCCAAATCACTCAGGTCGGCTGTTTCCAAAATGGCAGAGAGGATAACAGAAACACCAAAGTCTGGGGTAGTTTCTGTCGTATGAGGCTCCCCACGCGCGGACAGGCGTTTCTCCGTAAACTGGTCGCGGAGTTTCTTCTCTAGTCTTTGTCGCTTCAGGAGAATTCTGCGTTCAACAAATCATCGGACTTTTCCAAGAGTACTGGTGGAATGTCCGGAGCGGTTCCAGTGTTAAGTTGCTGTTGAGATAATTTCGCTACGGATTGCTTCATGGCAATATATTGGAGGGCCTCGTCCTGCTCCATACCCAAGTAACTGCCGCGGACGCTTTCCCGAAGTTTTGGGCTTGACCAGACGGCCATCCAAAGCTTGTCAATAACATCAACTCTGGTCTCCATTGAACGAGGGTACGCCACTCCCTCCTGTGAAATTCCAGCAGGGGAATGGTCATTATTGTCATCGTCGATCAAAATTTGCCGTGCCGTACTGCGAGTTCCCATCGATCTTTCAGTATCTGTGTCTACGATCTCGTCTTGAAAGTCTTCCCGATCCGGTAGGGCGACCAGGAAGATGGTCAAAAGTTCATGCATAAGGTGCTCTTGCAGTTTCTTCTGCAACAACACTGAATGAAAAACGGCGTCACCTCTGTCCAGCTCCAGGCAGGCAAAGCGTTCAGGCAAATAGTCGCAAAATGAACAACAGGTGAATGGGCTCAAGGAAGGGTGCCCAGCCATTTCCACCTTGCTGCGAAGTGCGTTGACAGATAGATTCGTTTGATGAGATTGTTTTAGGTGTTCGATAAATTCTTTCTCCGAAGAAAATTTCAATGCCGCATGTTTAGTATCATCACCTTCACACCACCATTCCATTGCGTGTTGCCACCTTTGATGTTCTAGCCACTCATTTTTGTTCTCAAGGACGACATCTGGAGTTGAGCAGTCAGGTTCGACACAGAGGAATGGCTGTAGGTCTGCTATAAGATGCTGCTTCCATAGTCTGCTTTCTCGTTTACTAACAGGAACGAGAATGCAACAATAAGGACATTCGAAGTGTGTTGCTCTTGCCGATGGTAGCGGAAGTGGAGGAGGAAGATTTACCTCCGATGCCTCGAACTTGGTGCTCGCAGATATAATCCTTGATGGGACTTTCAGCTTCTGCTCGAGCCTGAAAGTAGTCGCCTGGGTTGGTGCCTCAGTTTTATTGTCTGTAACTGTCTCGTTACGAGCAGGGGGCATTGCTTTTAGGGTTTCTGGGGTTGATTTCGGCGCCGTGGTGGCAAGCTGTAACTGCGGTCCGCTTTCAATAGTCTTAAAAGGCGAAAACTGGACATCATGCCCATACGCGAGCCGCTTTTGATGCTTGGATTGATATAAGAAGCGTCGACGACGTAGTGATATAGCGTTAACAAATCTTCCCAATAGCGGCTCCTCCAACTTGAAGCGATGCTTCAGAACGAGAGGTAGAAAGCTACTTTCGAATTCCGCCGTGTAGTTGACATTACCCTCGATATGCTCATATCTGGCAGCCCGGGCGGCTCGGCTTCGGACGCCCGAAGCGCGTATCGCTTCCGCCAATTTAATGAGTTTGTCAATGACATCGGAAATGTTCTTAAAGCGTCTCTGCAATTCATAGGCTGTAAATTTTGTGGCAGACGGCGTATCATCGTCAGTTTCTGCCTCCAGCTCGCTCCCTGAGCTGGAGTCCGAGTTGTCAGTATCATCAAAGATTCGATCCTTTTCGAGCAAGTGGGGACCTGTTGAAGTTAGCAGGACATCTGAAGTTAGTCCATTTAACTCGTACACTCGATCAGATCATTGTTCAAGGTTTCTAGAAGCGAGACAACACCGTCCCGTGCGTCAGCAGCCTCTCGAAGTCGATAATCAAGAGAGCTGTTGTCGGTAGCAAATACACCTATATTCCTCGCCCAAACCCGAAATTGTTCAAAATCATCGCTAAGGTCCGGCAGGGTTAAGACAGACTTCTGGCCAACGTTTTGGCGAAAGAGGACAGAGATACGGAGTTGTAAAGTCTTGTTGCCTTTATCCATTGCCCTGTGAACAATGTCGCTGAACGAAGCGTGGCATGTCGTCGCCAGGTCACAGATTGTCTGCTCGTGAGGCTGACTTGGCCCTGCATCTTGAGACATGTTGCATCTAAGATAGACTCGATCCAAATATCTCCGATATTGCAAGAAAACCTTCTGGACTAGGTGCTGAATTTCGGAAAATCACAAAAGGCCGAGAACCGGGGCAAAGTATCAGAAACCGACATTGTCAGTAACAATTCTGAGCTTTTGTTGGGCAATGTGGTTTTTCCTACTAACAGCATTTTATGCAGGTCAATATGTTGAAAGATCTGTCACTCGAATCTCAAAAATGCGGTGACTCCGACGAGAAGCAAGCTAGCCTGTGGAAACGCATCAAGTTCAGTTTCAAATCATCTGAAGCCGCAGGTTTGCTCGCTGAGCTCGAGGAATGCAATATGATGCTGGAAAGGCTGAGCAGAGCAGCGAACCAGGCAAAGCCCTATGAGAAAACCCAGAACGCCTACCGAGGGCATACGACCTTCAAGCAACGTGGAGAGGCTGAGCGCCTTTTCCACATCCTCAGGAAAGCCTGTAAATGCCAGAACGCAGAGCCTGGCAGAGATGTGGCACTTGGCCTCCAAGTCCCCGTACGAGATGACGATAATGATCTTGAGTCTAAATTCCAGATACTTCTCTTTGACTCACAGTATGCACTCTGTGAGCTCTCAGCACGTATCACAAAGTCGGAGGGACCGGAAACCCCCAAGGAAAAGAGTCAGAATACAGCACTTTAAAGATTCGAAAGCCGATACCACGGGGCACCTGCGGTTGGAAAATATGAAAATACTAGGTGAAATCTGCGATGAAGCGAGACTGGCACACGCAAGCAAAGCCGGGCTGCAGCTCTATGTCGATAGCAAAGAAGACGTCTACAGCCAGCAAGAAAGACCAACTTTCGCATCACAGCCTTCCCCTTCAGATCTCTTGAGCTTAACCACAGTCATGTCTCGTCTTCAAATATATGAAAGCAAGCGATGGCTCCACCGAGAGAAGTCAATCCTTGCTGTTACGCTGGCATATTCTCTTATTCGCCTGCACGAGAGCCCCTGGCTACAAAACCAGTGGAACTCCGACAATATAAACTTCGTTGATGAAAAAAAGAGTGGTCAAGTAGTGGAACGATTCCAGCTTCGGCGGCCGTTCACTCGCTCCAAGGTCAAACCAGTACTGGCAGAGGCGTCATGTCCCACTTCTTCAACCGAATGCTCAGCACCCAATGGCACACGGGCAGCCAATATCAACGGACCCCGCCCTAGACGCGCCGTCCACCGCAATGCACACCTCCATGCCCTCGGCGTTGTCCTGATTGAGCTCTACCTCAACCGCTCCATCGAGCCGGATGTCGCTTCACACGCTGCCACCTATGGCGCAGCAGATTACAAAAGTGTGGCCATTGACCTCCTCGAAGAACATTCAGACGACATGGCCATGACCGCTGAATACAACCGCGCGACACGCTTCTGTCTGAGCCCACACCCCAACCCGTACTCCGGCAGCTTTAGCTTTGAAGATCAAGGGTTCAGGTAGATATTTTATAATGAAGTGATGATGAACTTGGAGGATAATCTCAGAGCCAGATTTGAAGTCGGTGACTTGATTCTGCGAAGTTATGCTAAGAGCGGAAAGGCGTCCAAAGTTCCACTGTATCTCATCATCTATAAAATGGGTATAGGCGGTGCTTCCTGTATATACCACGGGCGAAAACTGCGCCAGCAGCGCAAGTCGCGATCATCTCCAACTACCATCGCGACCTTTTGTCAGAGGTATATGCGCAATCTTGTGGGGATCACCGCCTAAAATGCCTGGACATCCTAGGCCCAGCCAAGCTCGGGGGAGGCACATGGTGCATCCTTGGCCAAACCAAGGATTTCTGCGAATTACTACTCATAGTAAAGTGATTGTGCGAAGTAGCCATAGCCGTAGCCGTACCCAGCCGCCGTCCCAACGAACTGCAGTACCTCCATGGTTAGAGCCCGTCCCTATCTCCGCTTCCCCCACAATCTTGGTGGTGGGCTGCAATGCCTGGAAGGCCGAGGGTTCTCGTATTTTTGGCGACCTGGTGCATAATAATCTAGCCTAGATTGATCCTCGTCATGCCTCCTGTTCAGGCTTTACGATGGCTTCTTCATCCTTGAGTTTTTGATCGTATTTGGGGCTGGGGCCCCGTCTGATTGAACGCCACTATCGCCCCAGTGCCTCCAAAGCTTGAGATTTGCTTATGCCTATCTGGAACCAGAGCTGGAAACTAGGCATTTGACTCACCATTGTCAGTGATTCATTAACGTCCCTATAACCGCAGAGCTTGCCTATTCATGCTCAGTTCTTTGATATCCTCTTGGGGCTTCGATTTGCTTTTGTACAGGTACAACAAAAAGTCCATGTAGTGTTTCCAATCCACAGTCAGCAAAATCACTTCATCCAGTCAGCGCTTAGCTTGACTCCGTCCAAGTCAGTTGAGACCTTGGGGGTTTGCAGCTGGCTTAAGCCATAAGATATAATGGCCGATCCAACCCATTTTGTTGAAATAGTCGATATCCATGGTCGAGTATGTGATCCAGTCACCGGCAACCCTCTGGGAGAAGGGCAAGAGGGGCCCGGGTCTATCTTCCATGTTCCTGTAGTGGACCCCCGTGGCGATTATCAGATTTATACAAGCAAGGACGAAACGATAGGCTTTTCGAAGACCATGGAAATGCTCAGGGATGCTGGATTTCAAGGCGGTAGAATATTCATGCATAATACTCCCAGACCCGAAGATATTGATCGCATTCCTTCACCTCCACCATCACAATCGTCCCGTCACAATGACTCCGAGGTCGGTTTCTCACTTGGAAACATTTATCGTACCGAATGTGCATATTGCTGGGCAATACTGCGTGGGAAAGAGAGACAGCATGGATTCAAACTACACGAAATCCAGCTCGCAGCAAGGAAGGGGTGCAGCACTTGCGACGTTCTCCAAACGGGCATCACGGCCTTCGCTGACCTCCTTTTCCCTACCTACAATTGCGACAAGGTTCGAATTCGGCAAGAAGTGCACAAGAAGACACGCCTACTCTCAGAGAGCAAGAATGTGACGGTCTGTTTTGATGAATATGAAGGAGAGGTCATTACTTTGGCTTTTGAAGCCTCAAAGAAACCCTACACGGCTGATCTTGCCCCTGCGCCCAGCAGTGCCACGGGTAATGCCAAAGCCGACAGCAGGATTCTGGATACCTCTTCTTATGAAACGGTATCCCTGATTAAAAACTGGATTCACACTTGTTCTCAGGAGCATCACCTATGTGCTATTGCTCCAGCGTCGGTCTTGCCGGTGAGGGTCTTGGAGGTTTCCAATTATAGAGCTAAATTGGTTGAAACGAAGGGAAAGGTTGGCTCTTATTTGACGTTAAGTCATTGCTGGGGCAAGAAACCGTTGATCAGACTTGTCAAAGACTCACTGGATAGTATGAAAAGTGGCATCCCATGGATCAGCCTCTCGAAAACTTTTCAAGACGCCATCATGCTAACTTGGAAATTAGGCTTTCGATACATCTGGATTGATTCCCTCTGCATCTTACAGGATAGTAAAGAAGATTGGGAGTACCATGCCTCGAGGATGGCACAGATATATTCTAACTCTCAACTCACAATCTCAGCGTCAGCGGGTACAGATAGTAGCCACGGTTGCTTTTCCTCTAGGCTTCAAGAGCCGTACATTCTCCAGTGTCTCGACTCACGGCCTATTTTTAATCCTCGGCTGTGGATTCCAAAGGAACTAGAAGGAAAAGATCGTGACGGCTGTGTGAAAAGGTTTGAAGCAACACTTAAACCGCGTCATGGACTCTACCAGGACCGGCGACCAAGAGAGCCATTACTCAAAAGAGCCTGGGTATTCCAAGAGCAAATCTTGAGCCCACGCATAGTTCACTTTGCTTCTGGCGAGCTGTACTTTGAATGTAAATCCTATCTTACATGCGAGTGCAGCGGATGGAGCCTGCGTTCTGAATCTCACCAATGGGAGACACGCTGGAGAAAAGCGCACGCGGTCCTTCTCGGTCAGGACTCGACGGTTCCCGACAACTATTTCACGCCAGAAACAAGGAAGAAAATCTTTGACTTCGAAGCCTACAGGGGCATGATTGAGGCTTATACGCAATTGGATATCACGGAGGAGCTTGATCGATTACCTGCCCTCTCTGGTGTTACTTTCGGTCGCAAAGACGAATATTTGGCTGGCATCTGGAAGAGTCTATTGATCGAGTCTCTACATTGGTATCCTGTTTCAAGGTCCCTGGGAGGGATTCTGGCTCGACGGCCAATCGAATACCGCGCACCCACATGGTCTTGGGCCTCCGTGGAGGCACCGATCCGCCACAAAATCATCGACTTCCACAAGACTAAACACAGTCCAACCTTCGTCGCAGAGATCACCCACGTATCGGTGACATTGGCAGGAGTAGACCCAAGAGGAAGAGTGAGTGACGGCCACCTGCGGATACACGGCCCAATGCGACGTGTACAAGTGACAGGGATTGGAATTTGCGAGAGGGAGGGCTCGGAGAAGGAGGAGTTCGAAAAAATGGCAGTGCAAATCAGTCCGAATGCTATCGACCAGTCGCTGGCATATCGAGGGAAAATTCAAGATCTCGCCACTTATGCTACACTACAGTCGGGAGATCTTGAAGACCGCTGCTGGCTAGATATCCCACTGGCATTGTGCAGCTCTCAACCAGCAGAGGTCTCCGTGGGTCAGCAACTGATCTGCTTGATGATCTCCTCCAGCATGAGTATTGTGCTGAAGGCCGTGCCGCATTCTCCCGGGTCTTACACTCGGGTAGGTCTCTTTCAACCAAAGACAAAGGGGTGGACTTTTACGGGTAATAGGGATGAGACCATACTCATCGTCTAAACAATACATGAATTTGCTGGCAGTTGGATATTAAGTAGTTCCTCCGATTTCAACATCCCAAAAGCCTTCCATCAACATGTACAATCCTCAAAAGATTATGAGAAATCAGCAGCAGTCTCTTGATATCCCCACACGCTGATCATCATCTGGAACTTGATCCTCGATCTGGTTTGAGGCTGTTGAAGCTGCGCGATCTGTGGGAGGACCTGCTGCAAGGACCAACCGTCCATTGATGGTTGGACAGCCATCTTCAGCCAGCCTTCACATTTCGGAATTTCTATTTCAATGATCACTTGTCTTCCGACTTCTCGACTATTTGGTAGCGGAATTGGGGTGACAGGGATGGTGTCCGCTAAGATCTTGGTGATTCGATGCATGTATGCGACAAGCTCGTCGACGCTACAGTGTCCTGGTGGTGGCTCGACGAGGAACACATTCTGACTCATTTTGATGTGAGGGTAAGTAGGAACGTCTTGTCTCGGAGGACCGGATGGCCTGTACGTTTTCCATTGGGCCTTGACTTCACTCCCATCGATGGGGTTGTGGTAGACAGATTTCTTCCACTCCAAACGGAAGCGCATTCTCTCGCCGTCGCGCTGAAGGTTTACGGTGATGTCTTGCGTATTTGCCATGGCGTCCTTGACGGCCTTCCAAGTTGCCGGGCGAAGGATTACTGCAGAGGTTAGTTACTTGCAAAATAACATATCGTGTCGATCAGACGTGGTGGGGACTTACGACCGTAACCATCTTCAACCATGGACCAACTATCATGGCTATCCTGCTGACCGAATGCAATGTAACCAAGATTTGTACAACTTGGTTTGCCACTAAGCATCAAATATCGTCAACAACTATACTCACAGAGACCGAGGAGTTTTTACTAACCAGTTTGCCATATAAGCCATGGGCTCTTTCTGACCCGCCTTCCAAATATATCCGCTATCTGCATCCTCCGTCATGAAACACTCGAAGGCCATAGCAGCCGAGTACGGAGTGTCCCGCACATATTGCCTGAACTGGTCTCTTTTTTTCTCTCCCTCCGGAATGGTGAGCACGATTTCATCGTTGACAATGACCCCACTGAAGCCCAAGATCCGGGCTATCGGTAAATTGGTGCGGAAACTCCCAGCTTGATCGGCCATGGTGACGCAATCTTGTCTATCACGATCGACGAAAGGAGGGTGTGGAAACCAACGGACTGCCAGCCCGACATGCCCGATGACTCGCGTCACCCCAAACTGCCTTGCAACGGCTGCTTCTTCGTGCGTCAATGCGATGACCTGGTGAGAATTGCTAGGTATCTCATCTCGTGGCACTCCCGTGAGAGCGCAGGGAGAGGAAATCCCATGAACAATGCCGCCAAACCGCCGCATGCTCATCCACTGATTCGGCTGCAGCGGAAACACAAAGTTGTTGAGCTTGATGAACGTGAGATTGTTCTCGAACACTAGATCGCACATCTGGCCCTTTTCCAGATTCAGGCCGCTGCCTGCCATCCCAAATACCAACTTCATCCACTCGACCGGTGCGACCGGGAAACTTTCTTCATTTTCGTTCGGCCGGCGTAGGATTGTGAAAGTTATCTCAGGTTGCTTGTTCTGGTGGAGGCCTTGCGATATGTAGGTCCAGCAAGGCAGATCGCGTGGAGGAAACTTGATCTCGTGGCTGTACACGCGCACAGAAAACTTCATGTTCCCTGCTTGGATCACTTTAGGCCAGACTCCTACAGGAATTGAAGCTCCATTCTGCACAAACGTTGCTTGTTGACGACTAGGCTGCGAGTTCATGATCTCCTGTCCTCCGTGAAATGGTGCGGTCCCTCCACCACCATTGGGCGGCCTCTGAAGCATCCTTGGTGGCACATTATGGCCAATTTCCTGGCTCGAACCACAACCCATTCTGCAGGTGTGGCTGCTAGATGTCCAAGTGAACTAACTACCTCAGCGTGCTGGAATATCAGTATAGTATTATTGAAAGATCAAAATCACCACATATTTTAAACCATACTTCCCGCTCAGTCTTGAATGAACTTGGGCTTTATCAAGAAGCTAGGAGCTAGTTCGAATCCCCAAGTATAGGATTTTGGTCATCGAGGACCGATTGACTGAGTCGTGTCACACGCTCCTTTCCCTGGTTTTGGGTCCGAAAGCCTACTGTTAACTATGGGCAGTGCGGCCGTATCCGGAAAGTGCAAAACTTTATCTGCTGGCGGTACATTTGCTGTGATTTAGCTACCGAACCATGTTGCTTTCCGTATTACGAACCAACACAAGTGCGAGCGAGAGATTAGTTGACAGCCTTCAAAATGAAATGGGCTTCTTCTCACCGTCAGGTCGGTAACTTGACCATACATGATAACCGACGGAAATTTCTGGAGTTGAAGCGCTTAAACGGGAAAGCCAGGAACTGCTTCTTCCCGCCTGTGTTAGAATCAACACTGCTTCACCGGAACTGGAGCCAAAGCTACCCTTGCCCAGTGCGGCTGAGCAGAAGTATGGAGTTTGTCTCTCTCAAATACGAGAAAAACGCTGCTTTGGTGGACGGTTTGCACTAATAATTGCACCCATGTCGAGCACTTCGTGCCTAGTACCAGTCTTCCAGCCACCCCCACCGTCCATGTTGGTCCAGACTTAGTCTCGTTCTGCATGGCAGATGGTGCCTCAGAGATAGTCAGCCTAGCTGAAAGAAGCAGCGGTTTCTGCCTTGCAAGCTACTGAAAAAGCTTTGAGCCCTACGGTCGGGTCTCGACTCTTTTGTCCCCAGTATCTTCCTCAATCGGCATGATGATTGCTCTGACATTGGTATAGTAGGCCAAGGAAACGCATCTTTTTCTTGCTGTCTCTGCCCTTTCGCAAGCGCTTGCACCCTTCGACGACCATTCTGGTCTACACCTAAGTCATGGCGCAGCCAGGGCTCCGTCTCCTATCCCTAGGTGATGTCCCAATCCCTTCTAACGATTTCAGGTGCTAAGTCATTGTAGATGGCGGTGGGACTCGTGGGCTAACTACTCTCTACATTTTCCGCGAGCTCATGGGTGACATAGCCTCTACATCCGGAGGCGATGTGCGACCCTGTGAGTATTTCGACTTGATTGGTGGGTCCGGACTGAGCGGGCTCTGCGCTTTGCTCTTCGTTCGCTTTGTGAGTAGCACCAGAAAGTGTTGAAAGTGTTCCAAGCATCTTATGCCAATCGGCAGTGCTATACTGTTGATCAAGCCATTTCTTTCCTCCACGATCTCGTACAAAAGCTGGATGATGTTGAGAAATTTCGGCTGAAGATTATGCAAGGAGACGTGGAAGAGCTTGATGACTGGCTAAATTGTATGAACCGCGAGCGAGATCCAGTGGATCAGCTGGCAGCATTGCGCCAAGGTATGGTTCAAGACGCCTGGTCAAATGCCATTCTAAAAAATATCACGGATGGATTGGAAACATATCTGCACATGGAGAACGGCAAATTCGACTACAAGAGCCCATTAGCGGAGACTGAGGTTGGCAGGTCCAAAGCGTAGGTACCCCACCAATGATACTGGTGACTATTCTAATATTGCCTTAAGATTCGCGGTCAGCTCGGAGTCACGAGGCTATGGAGATAACGGGGGCTTCAGTGACAACCGCCAATACAATGTTCCGCTCCTCAATCGCACTTACGAGTGTCGCCATGGAAGATCGCGCTATACTATGTATGCTGTGGGGCTGGCAACCGTCGCTTCTCCAGATATCATGAAACCTGGAGTGGTTTTTCCCGATTTTCTGGCGACCGGAAGACACACCGCCCACAACCCGGTCAATCTGATATTGGAAGAGAGCCGTTCCTTATGGCCAGGCGTCCGTGTGGGTGCGCTTGTAAGGTAGGAGGGGTACTCTTGCTGAATTAAGTGCAGCTAACGCAACAGTAGCATCGCAGGAGGCAAATTTGAGATTGAAAACACGGTTTCTACTCCTACTACCTTCCCGGCAATTAAAGCTTGTATGAAGATCCACGAGGATAACCAAGCTCGTGCAGCAGAAGTACAAAGATACTTGCTTCCATATGACGAAATGCTTAATCGATCTTTTTATCGATTTGAGACTGATGTCCCTTCCGCCTTCTTCGAATACAAGGCAAAAAGTCTCATCGAAAACGAAGTGAAAGAATACCTGTCATACCCTGAGGCAGCAACCAAAAGTGCAAGAGCAGCAAATGTCTTGAGAAGCGACGATTTTCCAACCACAGCGGAGGACCAAGTCGCCCTGAGTTCACTTTCGGCTCTCCTTCACGCACTTGTTGTGGCAGGCTATGCTTACGAAGCTGTAATCGTCACCGACATAATTTCAAACTTTATCCTTAGTGAGGCCGCTTCTGAAGATGGGGGAGGCTTTCGAAAAGTCGCTATCGCAACCGAAGCTGAGAAACTCGCGGCCAAGATACGCCATACGCATCAGATCCATGAAATTGGACAGTATGGGGATCTTCATCAAGACGATCCACAATCTGTAGGGGCGTTGTTGCTTGAGTCCATGGCATTCGGCGACAGCAAGACAGTGTCGCAACGATCTCTCAGTCGGCTTCACACGCTATCTGACATTGCTGCCGCTGCATACTATTGCCTTGCTATCCTGAGACGTGGAGACCATGTTGAACTCAATTCACCCAGCTGTGGAGCATTGTTACGGCAGCTGTCAGGGCTCGTGAATACGCATCCAGATATTACACAGCTGTCTATTAGCAGAATGGAATCAATCCTGGAACTAGTCACGGTAGCTGCTCTGTGCGAAACTGCGTCTGCGCAAGCACTTCGAGTATACAAGGGCCTCTGCCACAACGGCTCCTGGATTCGCCACATGTACAGTGTCCTGCTGGATACAGCCTTGGTGAACGTGAGCCTGAAGATTTTGAGTCCGATTGCCAACTTCCTTGCGTTTAGCATTCATATAGACAATTGGTCAGTTTGGCGAGATGATGCAATTATACGGCTTCTGAATGAAGGCTCAACCAGGACCGGAGAGATGTGGAGCCTTGTCAATCTTGCACTAGAGCGACAGAGCTTAGAATACCGATTGTCGTTGGGCTCCAGGCCTTCCCGCGGCGAGATTATGGCAGTGTGTCAGGCCTTTCTCGAGAGACATGCATGCGCATGGTCTGCTCAATCCGCCGAGATAATAACGTTCAGCGCCGAGAACGGGTATTTCGAACTTTTGAGGAAATATCTTTCTGGAGATCCTCTGACGCCCGGAAGCCAGGCGACAGTACGGGGGCTTTCGAACATGGGCAGGTTTGGAGATAACGGAGAGACCGTGTTCCATCAATGTGCGAGGCTGGGATTCCCATATGTCCTAAAAGCCTTTATCGGATGTATTCCCATGGCTCGTACAAAAGAGCTCGTCAACCACCCGAATTCTCAAGGACAGACACCCCTTCACCTGGCCTGCATATATCGTGCGCCGAAGGAGCTGTTCCGACTTCTTTTTTGTTTTGGAGCGGGCATTAATACACAGTGCCATCAAGGACGTACGGCTCTGCATTACTGCTTTCCCGATCAGGGTGCATGGCCCGCCATCTACGACAAAGTCATCAACCTCGCATCTGAACATTCCCTCATCACGATTACACCACTTGACAAGCCACAAATCTTCATACAAGGTGCATGCAGACATGTCGAGCCACGTGTATCCAAAATTGAAGATGTGGTTAACAAATTGCTCGGGCGTCGAGCCGACATGTGTATCACCGACAATGAAGGAATGAGCCCACTCCACGTTGCAGCGAAACACGGTTGGGGAGACAACCTAGGCCTATTCTTTCGCTTGGAAGGTGAAAATTGGGAGAGCCAACAGAGAACATGTCTGAAACTCCGCGACAATGCCAACTCAACTCTGCTGGACTACACTCGCAGGTCCGAGATTCGCGAGGGGATGAATCGTGGAGAGGACCTGATAACTGAAGAGATGAGCAAGAGAGGGATGAGTATTCCCTCGAAGTCCGCCTACGACCTCTGGTACTCGCAGCCACAATGGACCAAGGTGCGGCTTGGAAGGTCTAGAACTCCCGTTCAGGATGAGGACACTCAACCTTCCTATAGCATACCCCGTGCTACTCCATCACCTCAGCCTGGTGCAGCAATGTCTCCTGTCTATGTCTATCAGGATCCGGATATTCAAAGTATTGCAAATCATCCAGCTGCGCCCTATGAGCAGCTGAACGAACCAAACCACAATATTTCAATAAGGGTCTCGTCGCCTCCTCCGGCATATAATGATCCGAGTCATTTCTCGAAGGTCTCAAGGAAACCGGTACCTGTAGAATCCAGGACAGTCGCAGAATCTAGGCAAAGATCAAGCTTTTTGGACAAATTTAGAAAAGCCAAGTAGGCAGCGTTTCCCAAGGTAGTATCGGGAAGTGAAAATACCATGCACATCCAGGCGCTGGTGCGTGGGAAGAAGAAAGTGCGAACGAAGGATACTTATGAGCAAGCCATAGGGAGCGCTGTCCTGATGCCGATCCGCAGAAGCCGATCCGCGTTCGGGGCCCCTACTAAATAAGAGTCATAAGTTGAACTACTCCTATTTAAAAGTCACGAATGCAAAACCTTGTGCCCGGAATTTGGGCCCAGAGCAACGATCACAGGCTAAAGCCGAGAACCATACTTTGTTATCTCTTTCATCCGGAGTCAAACTCCGCCGGCTACATTCTAAATAAGCGTCCAATCTATCCTCTCCCGACTCGTGTCCAATGCCAGAAAAAGACCCGTAGTCAGAGGCAGTTGGGAATTCTGCCAGATAGTCACAAAGAGTATTGATCGGCTCCCACGCTTTAGATACTCGACTTTTCTCTTTCTAGGGACCAGTGCATGTCACCGTCTTATTTTAGAAGCAACTGGCTGCATTACCACTGGGGAATGTTTGAATTTGCTTCTTGTAGTCTCTTGCCACTAAAACCTTTCGGTACTCTGTAGTGACAGGAAGTTGCGAGATGGCTTCAATCTTCTCCGATGGCAGTATAACACTATCCGGATCCCGCAGAGGCAGCTTTGATGCACGATCAAGCAGCTTTTGACGGTTGGCCCGATAGACCTTGTGGCGGAGAAGATGACCCGGAAGGGCTGTCGGCTGAATGGCAAACCGACATTGCTTGGGGATGATAAGCCCATAGTCAGGTAAGTAAACTATCAAGTCGCCAAGCTTCTTGGATTGTGTTGCTGTGTTGAATGCTGCTGTTTCGTCTTCTTTCTCAGTGCCAGATATTCCAGAAGCGCGGTAAGAAAGGAAGCCAGAGTCGTGACTTGCCATGTCGTATTCATTACATGTCAATGAGAAGACATCTTGAAGGGCATAAAGATCCCAGAGCCGCAAGCGCTCCTGTTATCGAGGAGACCATCTGATCCGCACTAAGAGCACGGGATTCATGGTCCTAGAAAGATGAGAGGAGGGTAAAAACCGCTCGCTGGCGTTCGCTGACCCATGCCGACCAAGGTCGCGACACTGGGAGCGCAATCATTCCTGCCTCTACCTTAGCCTCAGTTCACAAACACGGATATCCTGGGAGGCAGCGGATGGTCAAGGAAGCCGCGAACAATGAGCCTCTCTTCCAAAAATTCCCACTACCATGCAATGGCAGCAGCGATATCTCTTCTGCACAGGACGCAAAGAGGTGCAAAACGTATCAAATTTCAAGCTTCCGCGTTTTACCTCGCCTCTTCGAGCCATAGGCGGTCTTTGGATGGCACAGAATTGCGATGCTATCTATCAGTTTGGCGACCGCACAAGCTCTCGTGTCCACAGCCGAATCTATCGATGCTCTTTTCAGCTGGCTTGTGTTCTCCCAGCCATAGAATGGGGGCCGACTGGGTGCCAAGGCTGTGGCTGATTTTGACTCAGCTCCTTTTTCCTATTCTTTCCCCGCCCCAGGGCGAAGAGAAAGTCTTCCCACGAGAGATGTGTATTTTCACCGGCATGAGGGGGGTAACTACAATTGTTTGAGGAGATCCGGAGTAAACCAAAGTGAGGGAACGCTGATCATTACAGTGACGCCTGGCTGCTTTAAAATGCTTGGACAAGTTTGGCATCTTGACCGTCAAGAATGCTTCGTTGGGCTGTCCTCGTATTGAGGTGCGCCCCGGTGCGACCCACGAGTATACACGAATCAGTAACAACATGCTCTCAGCTATTTAGAACCTACGAGTAATGGACAGCGCCAAGCTACAGCCACCAAGTCTCTTGAAAGAAAAGGCAGATAAATAGGCTCGTTGCTGCCAATGGTTCCCAGGTGTGCCTGTCAAGTTCGATTCACTTCGCGCCTTTGTCTCGCAAGCCCGATCAGCACCATGAGTTCTTCTAGGTTGAGCGTGAATATACCCAAGCCCCATGCTGGCGTCCAAACGAAGGAGAGCCTCCTCAGCAACGACATTCCGCACGTTGACGACGATCTGCCCCGGGACAACCGCGCAGGGCTGATCTCGCGCCTTGGCAAGTTCTCAGCCGCTGTGCTTCTGTCATCGTTCCCAGTCTCTCTCGGCTGCGTGGCCTTTTTCACCTTCCTATGGGCTGCGGACTCGGATAACGCAGTATGGCGCAAGATCGTTCTTTCTGGATGGACGACACGATCCATTACCATATCTTCCCTTGCGCTGAGATGGGCGACCGCAGCTCAAGCCGTGACGTGTACATCTATGCTTGCGGCAATTCTGCTTCAGGAGTATGCGGTTCCTCTGCCAAACGCCGCTGCGGTATCCATATTGAGATTTGACAACACGGGCCCGTGGTTGCTCCTGGGCAGGATGAAGGGAAGCTGGCACCAGAAGACCGTTCCGATAGCCATATTGGCTGCGATGATCAGCCTCACGACATTATCTTTGCAATTCACCTCGACCGTGTTATTGTCTCAAGTCGGTCCAGGCCCCATCCCCGTCCCCAGCTCCTTCTCACAAACACTCTACGGCCTTGACCCGGACGGAAATAGTTTCGCTTCACAACTTCACGGTGCAACTCACTCATACCTGGAAACGACACCTCAGGGATTTCCTGCTTTTGCGGAGTGGGTTTCTAACGCAACCACTTCGGACACAAGTAGACAGCATGGAGAGTTTCCGCCGAACAGCGCGCCTGGCCTCAGAGACACGGGATCGGTGCTGCGGGCCTTTCTTCCAATCAACAGCTCCGATGATCGCAATCACGTGACTGACTACAAAGGGTTTGCCACTGCGGTCGATATGAGGGTTGTTTGCATTCGCCCCACCCTCACAGATGTCGAATTCTCCGGTGGGAATGGCTTTCGTGTCACTGGCAGGTCGGATATTGCACATAATCCAGCTGGACTTTTCTACAGTGCGGATGCACAAGAAAGCGACAAATTTTCCGCGGCTTTTGACTGTGGATTTGCTGCTTCTGCTAGTAAGAACTATGATCCTAGTGGCTGGCCGCTCTCTCTGTGCTCTGGGATTGGGTATCAATCAGTCAAAGGTATGTTATAGGGTGAATAAAAAGCAGACCAGCTCAAGATAGCATACATATGGTCCCACTTGTACTGACCACGTTGACAGGAATTTACTCGGTGATGGATGCCAAAGGGAATGAGACATTGGGTCCTGCTTATCTTCTCATCAACGCGACTATGAATGACACCGTGACGGACATGGATGACTCTGACCTTTGGGAATCTATCTCCATCAAAGCAAGCGACATGGACGAGCGTGTGAGCTTACAGTTTACGGTATGTCTGACTGCATTCGAGCCACAGGAGCTAGAGATCCATGCGACAAGACCTTCATTGATCACTCCAGAGCCTGCACTCTCGTGGGACACATCAACAGGCACTTACAAAACCGGAGCCATTCTGCGACAACTGGGCGCAGGAGAGTCGAATTCGACCACCTCAAATCGTGCGATCTTCAATCTTGCGCCACGTTCATGGCAATTTGCTGAGCGTCCGGAATCTATTGAGATTACGGGAGCTGCATACTCGACCACTTATGCACTCGAGGCGCTCTCATACAGCACAGAAATCTACTGGGGCATGATAAACACTGCTCAGTATTCTATTCTTGCTCAAATGGCAGCGGCTACAGCAGATCCTGCTCTCGCAGTCCAAGCGTTTTTCACCACCCTATTCGCGACAGTGTACTACGATCGACTCATCATGTTCGACACTGCCGCGCCGTCAGACCATGTATATCTCGTTCAAGTCCTTCGCCCATTGGGCTGGACTGCCTTCACGATCGTTGTGGCCATAGTTGTTTCGCATCTTCTCCTAGTCTTGTTCACCATTCTTCTATTCTGCAAATGGGGAAAGCTGAGTCGATTGGGAAACTCGTGGGTGGCAATTTCGCAAGTTCTTGGGCCTACAACGGAGGATTGGATCAGGAAAGCAGACATGCTCGATGACAAGAGAGTGAGAATCTGGTTAAAGTCTCGCGGAATGGACAAAGAATTGGTTCGGATCGAGGATGCCGATACTCACGTGTGCCTAGTTCACAGAACTGAGTTGTCGAACATGAGAGCCAGAAGACGCTCAAGATCTACAAATGTCCAGCTCCCTTAGGGGCATGGTCTCACTAACCAGGATGTGGTCTAACTTGAGAGCATTCCACCGTTTTTTGCTCTTTTCGCTACGCTGCGTCTCCATCGCAGAGCAATTGTGCTCTATCACAGTCCCACAGGCTGCTGATCCATATTCATCTCTCACCACTTCAAGACTTCACAATCACAACTGAGTTTTCAGAAGTACCGTTCTTGGAAGACACTGCCATTTTGTTGAGGCTCAAGTCAACCACAGATCTCCTTGACTTGCAGAAGCTTTTCTTCAAAGTCCTCAGACAACTACATGTGGATCACGAATATGCCATCCAAGCATTTCAGGAATGCCACAATGAAGTTAGCACTTCCGTGGAATTGTCTACAGGTAACGAAATAGACGTCACGCACAAGATTCGGATACGAATCGACAAAGCCAACACGACATGCAACGAACGCGGGGTTTCTATCTACCGCGAGCAGAGGCGGCGGGAAGTATCCAGAAATAGAGCTTTCCCGGTTACTCGTCACCGTCAATGGCTGGTTCCTTTCGGAAGAAATCAGGACTTGGTGGGACGACGAGAAGTGATGGATCGACTTTTCGAGTTGATTCCTCCCAGTGCCGAAGCGGATCACTGTCAACGCACGGCCATCAAAGGATTGGGAGGCATGGGCAGGACTCAGATGGCTCTGGAGGCCGCCTTTCTCGTTCGCGATCAAGATCCGGACTGTTCCATCTTCTGGGTGTCCGCGGCGGACGAGACCAGTTTCGAGAGCGCCTACCGTGAGATCGGCCGCAAACTGCAGGTGGCGCGGGTTGAGGACGAGAAGGCCGACGTTAAGCTACTAGTCAAAAAGGCAATGGGTCAGGAGAGCTGCGGACGATGGCTCCTCATCATTGACAACGCCGATGATGTGGAGCTCGTCTTTGGCACGGCGCGATTGTGCGACTCTTTGCCTCCATAGGCAGATATCTGCGCCCTTCGTGTCATAAAACATTTGTTCCTCTCGAAATGCCTACTTGTGAGCTTTGAATCTGACTCGATGCCCCAAAAGCCTTCTGACACGACTCTAGGTCAAAGCGTGACACTAGAAAATCTATCCTTTTTTGCATTAATCTCCCAAAAGGTCGAGACAAGAAGCCCGACTGAGAGCTCATCAATAGATGCAATATCTCGATTGGGAATATAGTCTATCGCCCCATTACATCACGAGAATCATTGACGATGGTCGCGAGATGCCACCCGCCAGCACATCAGAAATCTCGGCTCTTACGTGCGAGGCCGGCGAGAAGTTACTGCGGTATTACATTCCAGGCAAGTCGTCTCATTATATGAGACGCACCCTAGGCCAATCATACTACACTGTACAGCCTATTTAGTAGGTGCTAGTCGCTAGTGGGTCACATTTCCAGCGTTTAGAGCGCGCTAAGTGGACCTTCCGTACTTACCTTGAATACTTTGGACACCTAGGTAGATGGCACCAATTTACAGAGTGATGATTCCAAAAAAGCAGTAATGGGCTCAGGTCTGGGGAGGTAAAGATTCGGCGCGGCGCATGATGTTGTCCATGCTACTGTACCCTTCGTCGCCAATGGGTCATTCTTGTGGTCTTTCCAACATGGTCTCCTGAAACCGCGAACCGCTGGGAATGAGAATTTCCCCTGACTCGACCTGAGGGCCCGTCCGTCCGCTTCCACAGTTGGTAGGGTCTGGTCTTCCAGAGCAAGTCCGAAGACGCCGAGAGTGAGCCCAGCCCGCCTCACATGAGCCTCACAAAAGCGAGCAGTGGCTCTCAGCCTCAGGATCTGATGTGGCATCTCACAATTGGCCAGACCAGCCTCGTAGCGATGATGCCGTTTGCCCAAGCCTCAATAGCCCCTGCGCACTCTACGGTCATATGTTCGGGCGTTGTTTGCCTGGGTGCTCCAGACTTGTTTGACTATGGACAAGCTTCCTCTCCCTTGCATGAATGATCAAGCTAATAATTCTGCCTTGAGAGACGGGCTTGGTCAAGGCAGGCCGACGAGGCTGCTCGCGAGTCCTGTCTCCGCCGCAATCAGGAGGCGCAGAGCCACTTTCTGCTGCACAGCCTCAGAATCTCCCCGATCGCAATTCGTATAAGTAGAGGCTCATATCTAGTAGATTCACATCTTGTCGTGCTGAACCAATATGACCACACTCCTACAGCAAGTATCTGCGCCGCTAACCAATATGACAGTACTCCCACACCAACTATCTGCGCCACCAACTAATCTACTAAGGCATCGCCGCCCCGGCAGAGCGGATGGACTCCAAAATCTGTGTAAGTTTTCTTGATGGTATGGTTTTTGGAATGACGAAAGGGGTCCTGACTTATGTCAATTATTAGGGGATATTCCTTTCTCCATTTCTAGTGAAAATGGCCCTCAGCTACAAAATACTATTCTCGAAGAGCTGGCACGCGCCCTGTCTTCGCTTGACCAATTCGTTCTCAGCCTGTGGTCGCGGATTTACAAGGGCCGGAAAGATACCCAGAATCTGTCTGTTGTTAATAAGTACCTTGATCAGATCAAACGATGCCACGATGGAGAACAGCATTTTAGTGCAGGATATCTGAAGAGCAAAGAGTTGCAGAAATATTGGGAGCAGATTCGGGATGGCTATCTGAGTATGTGGAAAGACCCGAGTTTCTCGGCAGTAAGGGGGGATGGGGGCTCAGAGAACCTGGAAGAGCTGGACTTTGTGGAGCAAGAAGTACAAAGATTGACAGGCTTGGTTTTGGTAGCGGTGAATTCTGGGCTCCTCAGCTGGGAAGAGCGACTCCGGATTCAATCGAGGTGGTGCGACTTTGATATCATCATGCAGGGATACCACTCTAGGTTACAAACAGAGAGGACGTCTCTTTCATGGTAAGGCCACTTTTCCAAGCTTTGCAAAGCCTAACCCTTTATCTCTAGGCCTCAGATTGCTAGTCAATTCAGCGAAGGCGATATTAAAGTTGAAAATGAGGGGATCAAAATGGATGTAAGTGTCGCACGTCTTTACATGCAGCGATTTAAATACTACTTGTCCCTTTTCACTGACCTTTTCTCTCATCAAGTGGATATCAACCAGCATGTGGCTTACCTTCAGCATCATGGTCATTGTTTCTCTTCCGACCTTCGCTTTAGCTGTCCAATTATCGCCCCATGCACCTGGAACGACACTCGACGCCGACTTCTGGTTTCTTATCCAAGCCTGCAGCATGCAAATCCTCGGATTACTCATCGTCGGTATACCTATGTGGAAAGGGAAGGCGCTCTCTGGTCAAGGATGGTATTGGACCTGGGCTTGTATAGGTCTAGCAACTGGATGCACCATCGCTGCGCCTTTGGTTTACTGCAAGCTACGAACAGAATGGAGTTCTTTCTTGGTGATTGTGGCAGGTGCTACACAAGCATTCGTGACTTTGCAGGTCACATTGATCGCGGACCTTGGCCCGCATATCACAGAGCGATGAAGACAGAATGAAGGATGATGATCTCAGAAGGGAATGTGCAGTAGCAGGCGAAATGCTGTGCCACTTTCAGGTGGATTTTCTGATTTATGCTTACTTCGAAGCTGTTTAAAAGAGAACCTTAACTTGGATGATTTCGACGTCCAAGACAGAAATTGAACTGGATCGTGGTGCCGTTCTTAATAATCGGGAAAAAAGAAGGCCATATTGCCCCCTCACCTTTCTCTCAAATGCTCCCCTATGGATAAAATATAGGGGCGGCCACTTACTCGCGCCGGCTAGCAATGACTTAGTTCCTGAGGTTGCAAGACATGAAAGGGACAAACTCTTGTGTTCCAGCCCCCCAAAAACAGCCAGTACTCTGCATAAAAGTCCAAAGCTCCAGCAAATGGAATGCCGAAGGTGCTCTTGCCACATTTTTCGCGGCGGATTCTGCCTATCTTTAACTGATAGATAGCTGCACTGGCAAGGGGTCGCTAGCCGAGAATACTACGCGTAGGCTGCAAGGTAGGCATGGCAATGAGAGCATCTCGCGACTAACGAAGATAGCGCCCTGTCAATATCTTGAGAAACGCCTTGCGGTCTTTGGCTTACCTCAAACAGGGCGCTAGGCAAACATGCACATGGCAGCAATCGATTTGATTGAAGAACGATTGCGGAATTCTTGATTTCGCGGCCCAACATGCCGTCCAACGCAGGCGACGGATGAACTTGCAAAGCGGATCATTTCATCATTGACGCCGCGCTTTGGCTGATCTATCTAGAGCCTCCTGGGTGGCTTGCCCTCGAGCTATGAATATTCACTTGTGCCTTTCTTTGCTCTTCACTTGGAGTTAGCTGCTAGGCCGGGCGAGGTGAGGCTGAGTTTATCGATCGGGTCAAATAATCATACTAGCTCCTCCTCCATTGTGTTTACCATTTAAACAGACGCTTAATCCGACCTCGTTCTCTGTTGGGACCAGCCCTGCTAATTTGGAGTACCCACCATCTTCAGCTTTTCTTCAATCCCACGCACATTTTTTCTATGGCGGCAAGCACATATCGGAACGACCCTTTCGTCAAGGCAAATATTAATGCATATGTTGACGATCCCGACGAAAGTATCAAGGAGCTAGACAGACTCATTCCGCACCACATCGGTACCATCCCCCAGCTCCCGAGGGATAAGAACTCCCTGGAAGGAATTCAGCGCGCAGTTCGTGAATATGTCAATTCATTTCCTTCCTTTATTACCAGGGACGACAAGGTAGTGGAAGCCTGGGGACAGGTTTGGGGATACGAAAGAAGTAGTCAAGGGGATCGCGGAAGACTATTGTGGGAAATGAAAGTCATTTGGGGTAAGTACTCAAAGCTCCACTGGGTATGCAGCTATGACTTACAATGCCTGTGTCTAGACTCAGACGGGTATTCCGAAGGACCAAATCACACTGAGATGCCGCCACATTTCGGCTACGAGAGATTCACTTTCACGACATGAGAGGCACTGCAACAGGTGGATTTCGCCGTGTTACGGCACCAGGTCATGTCTATTTTTTGGAGGACCCAGCGTCGCTTTATGGTCGTGATGGGAAACCGATGCACGATGTCTGTAAGGGCATATACGCCGACGCCAACATCCCAATTGGGCGGCCGGATATCAGAGGACTACTCATAGATAGAGCGATGCGACTCTGGGCTACTGGTGAAGATAAAGAGATTATGGATTACGTGGAGGGCGATTTACAGGACTACAAAAAACGCATTCACGCACCGCCAGGAGGGTGGGGTCTCTTCGAGAAGCCTTCGTTTGGCGTTGAAAGATGAATAGGAATAAACAGTGGTGCTGGCAATGCTGGTTTTATTATTGATATGATCACGATTCACGGTATGGTTGTGGCTAGGAAGCAAAGTTGAGACACGAAGGAAACTTGCGACATTTGTTTAGGTTTGATCTAGGGCATCTCTCTCATCACGAAGTGTAGGAAAATTAAAGTCCTTGAGGTGCTAAGAGGAGACGAATCTGTTCCAGTGTTCCGAACTCGATGTATGAATACAACGCCTCCGACAACGCCCCCGGCACTTTGGGAGTCGGTAACACTCAAGATCAAGACGCTGGTAGCGGCTACATCACTGTCAGCTCTCTTATTTCACACGATCCGCTACTTAATTGCATAAGCAGTCACTCCAGGGCCAGCGGCCACAAGCCGATGGGCAACTCGTCCCAGTCAGTCAGACTGTACTTTCTTTTTCTATTATCTCTATTTCATCGAGGGGTCCGGGGGAGTGCGTGTGAATAAGTAGTTTAGTTACAAATTCTCTTACTACACGGGTCGAACGAAGATTGTACAAATATCAGCAAGCCCAGCATTGAGGTATGCCATCACCCCATTATGCGACGAGAAATTCGCTCAATAAAGAGTTAAAGATAAAGAATCGAGGCATGCTCGTAGACGATTCGCAACCTACCTATAGCGTGTCCGCGCTTCTTGCAGTACACTACTTATTTTTGTTATGGGCTGCCATGGCCAAGTTACCACAAGGCTCGATATGCGCATCGTTAACGCCTGTGGGACTGGAGCCCGAACGGGACCATCACTACCTACTTATCACGCGGAAGACCTCGGCAGGAGCAGGCTAGAACAAATAAGATACGTGAGCGAAAAAGAATAGAAGGGGAGCCAGAAGGAGAGGAAGTGAGCAGAAAAGAGCGGACGAGGGAGCGAGTCGACTAAATAGTCATTAGCGGGAGAGCAAAGCGGCTAGGGATTAGTCAGTCAAAGAGTGGTGGGCGACGACTGCCTTGGGATTCGATATAGATAGATAGATATATATATAGAGAGAGAGAGAGAGAGATACCCCGAACTACCCTTTTTCTCGACCCTTTCGCTGACTCATCTATCGCCGCGACGATTTGACCTCGTCCGTTCCGGGTCTGCTCCCTTCTACTCCCCTCCACTCTCTCTCGCCCTCCTCCCGCTCTCTACTGCTCCCCTTCGCCTCGCCCTCGCTCGCTCCTACGCTCTCTTCCCTCCCTCCCTGCTCCTTAACGCTCTTGTCTATTTCGATTTCGGCTCTAGTCTCTAGCGTGGCCGCATTCGTCCAGATGACGTTAAAGTACCTTTACACGATGGTATCACTCCCGCACGACATAGCAGCGGCACGGACGAAATAGTGCGATCGACCACAGAAGGTGGTCGACTCTGGTGAACGATTACTGTAGCAAGGCCAACTTCATATCGTACTTTAGAGAATGTGTCTCTAGCATCGGTCAAGACCACCCAGTAAAGCGTGTATCTTGGGCAAGTACAGCACCCGTGCAACAAGTGTCGGTAGGAGCACAAGGAACACCGGCTGCCATACATGCGGGTGCTGTAGTTGTGGTTGCTTTTGTTGTTGTTCATATTGCCGTAGTGGTCGTGGTTGTGGTTACTTTCACTATTGTTGCTGTTGGTGCTGTGTCGGAGTGGTGGTTGTGGTTATATGTGCGGTCGTGGAGGCTTTGCCTGTTTGCGCCGTTGTAGTGGTCGTCCTAGTCCTTGTGGTGTTCGGATAGTGGCGCTTTGCGAGGCTGAAATTTCGTGAGCTGCGGGACGGTGCGAGATAACGAGCTCTGTGTAAACCAAGCCTTCAAGTTCCCGAAGCTATTAGGTCCGTTGACCAATGATTGGGTTCCGCCGAGAGGTCGGATCAGTCGTCGTTAAAGCAGAGGATGCATTGCAAGGGCAAACATAAAGAGTGGATGTCACCAATCCAGTGATGGGTAGCATCATTTGGATCAGTCGGGCTTTCCCAAGACTGACAGACACTGCCGATGACACAGGGCCTAGTGTTTTTTGGTTGATGAGCCTCAGGCCAGGGAGTTGCCGACGGCGAGCATCAATGAGCCAATTACCAACCTGCCCGTAACCTCGTCAGGAACGCAACCTAGGTACGGGTCAATTTCTCATCACTCTGACCTGATTCATGGTTAACCCCGTACGTTGAATCAACATCTGTTTTGTTCGTGACTCGGGTATGGATGATCTAGGTGCTTCCCGAACCAGACTCGAAGAATGTCCGCGATCGACTTTGGTAGGTTGCCTCTGCGTCGTCGAACATTTGTGCGGGGAGGATCGTACGTCGTCACAGGATATGAGGGTGCTGAAATACACGAAGAAGTCTGTGTCCACTCGTAACCCCCATCATTACCTAGATGGATTGAGCGATTATGTGATTCTCGCCCTGTCTCCCAACAGTTATTTTGGAGGCTATCATGAGTCCTCAGCACATCCACGGTAGAAGTGGATGGGTGTTCGAAAAGGCCTAAAGAAGTTGGCAAGACTTCTCGGTGGCTTGTGGGTTCGCCTCTGCATTACTTATTAACAGGGTTCGGTTCTCGACCGTTCGAGATCTGATTCCAAGTATTTGACAGGGGTGCGGTTCAGCAGCGGACGGCAGCACAGATTGTGGACAGCTTGATCAGTCCGGAAATGATGATCGTGCTCCCGATGGGTTGAGCCCATTGGGATCGGAACCGCAAAAGAGAGTACATTTCCTACAGAACCTGTACAGGATGCGCTGTGCTCGTGCATCGCTTGAGCTTGAAGACGACTTGGATTCAATCTAGCCAACGGGGTAGGGCAGTTGATTTTGGTGGCTGCAGGTGTCGCAATCACGCTGAAAATCAACCACAGGCTGAATTGCACGCTTTCCAAAATCGGCTCTAGCCTATCAATCCATGCACGTTGCTTGACTATTACTACGTCGGCCTCGAACTGCCCACTCGTGTTCTCGTCAAAGAAAGTTCTAAACCATCTGGATGCTTTTCAGCCTGGCCGCTAGACGATTCTTCCCTCAGTCAAACAATCTAAAGCACTTTGAATCGGGCGAGCTCAAACCCGGTCGAGCACATTTTTCGCATCAAACTTCACAGCAAGTTGGCTATGGACATGTACTCCGTGACGACAGTCTACAAAAGCTCTAACTGAAAAGAAACAATCTCGTGTATTACAAATTTGAGCGATTTGGACTCTGGTTACAATCCCTTAGAACCCCAGTCTGTGGCTTGGTTCAGCTGCATCTTGACAGGTCGACTGCCTTTCACGGAAAGGTCATTAGGCTGAAAAATAAATCGACAACCTTTTGCGACTCCTCCGCCCAAAATCTAGGGATGCGCTCTGAGTGAACACGATCGCGGAGCCGGTATCCATCACTACCTCAATATTTTGGGGATTAAACACAGTCGTCCGCGCAATCAGTCTAGTAGCACACTATAAGGAGGTGCCGAAGGAAGTCAAACAACTCCACGCAAACATCGAAAAGGCTGAAAGGTCTGTCAACATTACTAGAAGACTTCTACGCTTAAAAATCACTGTTTAGACCCTCGACTAATTAAAGAGACTCAAGACAGTATTGAATCGACTGATAGCGTCCTTCTGCTCGTTCGTGACTCGATCGAGGCATGTCAAAAAGACCTTGGGCTTCAAGAGATGGTGACACTCAAGAACAGAATAGCCTGGGTATTGTGCAAGAATCAAGAATTCCGATACCAACTCCAGACCTTGGGCAACTGGTTACATGCTTTGGATAGAGCTGCCTGGTACCTAACAAGCCTAGGAGAGCTCAACACATTCTCTCATATCGAGTAATCCTGGTCGTAACCTTACGACACATCCGTCTAGATCAAAGCTGAGCAGCGTTGCTGATTCGTATGAAGAGGAAACGCCACTTCTTTCACCAGATATCGAGAGCCTAGGTCTTACCACAACAAAGATTTCTATCTTAGTCGACGATCGAGAGGATATCGCCAATAATTTACTCCGACTTAGCGCTTATAGTCTCGGGGTCGGAGGATCACAGTGTTAAACTATGGGATGCTACAACGGCCAAGCATCAGAAGACACCAGAAGGGCACTCGAGCCTAGTTCACGCCGCAGTCTTCTCGCCGTGATTGGCTCCTCCAGCGCCTCTCACGCTTCGTGGGCACTTGTGCTACCTGCAAGCGGCTGAAGAAGAGCTGCGCTACCAGGCAGTTAGTTAGCCGTTTTGGTGGCTTGTCGTAGGCATTCTTCCCATAGGAAGGGCATTGACGTATGGTCGGTGTTGCTTTCAGCATATGAGTGGGTCCTGTGATCCTAGCTGTGTGAAGAACCAAAATTCTCATGATAAACATTACGAGCTGCCCAATCTTCACGGGTCAACTGACCGGGTTGAAATAGCTTAGGGTTAGATGGGGTTCAAGCCCCAGTCTCGTCTACTTTAAGGCTCTTCTCTTCGGACATTTTGGCGCCTTCGGCGTGAAAGCATATGATAAAATGCAGTTGTTAACGTTCCACAAGGATATAGCATTGTGCATGTTCAACAACATACTGAAAGAACATTCTAAACTATTCTTGGTGATGTTTGTTCGGATAACCATCAGGCTAGTATCTCCTTCGTAGATAAGCTACTCCGAAACGGTGAAGCAGGGGTGGACCCGTATTCTGCCTCTTTTTCAAAGTTCAGCCTGACTGGGGCCTTGAATTGGGATACGATGCTGCGGGGAATGAGTAGTATCTTCTCTGATTTGGGTCATTTACCCTGTAGGGTGTTGGCTAGGCGAACATGCAGAATATTCGGCCCCAAGTTTGGCTCAACGCAATGTTCCGTGTTATCACCGTATTCGAGCTCAATACTGCATATGAAGCTGAGAATTTAGCGAGAGTGCACCCAATCTGTAACGAATGGCCATGCATGCAGTTGGAGCTCCCTTCGGTCTTCCGACTCGTGAACCTCCCAGATCCCAGCTCTAGCAACGAAAAGCCGGGTCTCTGGGACCTACAAGCCACGGATTATTAGGCGTAATAATAAGGCTCGAGAGTGAAGCTCATCTTTGCGTCTCGCTGGGCTTCGATTCTTCCCAACGATTCATTCTCCAGAATCGTTATCTAGCCCTCACCTCATAATACCTTGCTTACTGGGTGCATTTTAAAGGAAACCTGAGAGGTACCGGCCGACGCTGCAAGCACAGCTTATCCCGTCCTTCATGCAGAGCTCCCTAGGTTGTTCTTTTCTTAGACATTGACACGAGCCGTGCCCTGAAACACTGAAATCGTCCACTCATCATGTCCAATCCACTTTTGAATCCCACATTCCAGGAAGCCGTACCTCCTCAAGCAACCTTCCACGCCCTTGGGACTTCCGATTTCGAGCATTATCATCCACGCACCCCTGGCCCCGATGAACACGACCTGTCAGCATCGCCACCATTGTCTAACTCACAACTAGCCTCAGACCGCACATCGCAGACCCTCGGACACCAATCCTCCAGTTCGCAACGACAGTCGCTAGCCACTGGAGGCCAATACTCGGAAGTTGTGTCACCGGCTCCCGAACGAGCTTACACGCCATCAGTTGAGAAAGAAACATACACTGAGCCCGCAACATATAGTCCACTCTATTTTCAGAGTCATTCTACAGTAACGACGGGGTCAAACCTAGTTCCACCCTACCAAGATCGCAAAGACAAGCCATTCTACAAGAGATGGCCGTGGATCATAGCGGGTTTGATCCTCGTTGTTATCATAGTTGTTTCTGTTCCTTGTGCGGTTGTATTTGGCACGAGGAACCAATCAGTTCCAGCACCTGCCACCTCTTCCTCCGGCTCCTCATCCAATAGCACATCCAGTACCAGCTCTACTATTAGTAGTATCCCGCAGCCCACTGGTGATCCCAATTACGCCATCGGCCCGGAGTTGAGCCCATTCTATGCTTCAAAGGACGGAGCATTTAATGGCACAGGTATTGCAATCGCCTCGGCCACTTTCGGCGCCGATTCCAGCATTTTTGTCTTTTATCAAGACTTCGAGGGCGGTCTTCAGTTCAAAAGAAGCGATCCAGCGAACAGCGAAGCTAGCTGGGCACCCCTCTATACCATCAATGAAAACGCGCCCCGTGCGCTCAATGGGACGCCATTGGCGACGGCTGCATATGTGAATGCCACAGTTGCTACTTGGCACCTATTCTACGTTGACGAGAACTATATATTGCGTCAAAGAATCCTGACTAATACTTCAGGCTATGTTCCCACATGGATATCAGGACCTCTCGATGATCTCAACCTAGAAGTCAACCACGCGGACAGCATCGGTATGCAAGTGTGCTATTGGGGGAATTACTATGGCGATGCCACTGATTCTTACACGGACGGACTGAATGGGACAAACCCCGCCGATGCTCCACAGACAGGGCTACATTTGTAGGTACATTGGATGTGTTTCTATACAGTAGGTTTAACCCAATATAGATGGTTCGCGGATACGAATTCAAGCTTCAGGCAGTTTGACTGGACCAATCACTCGTCGCAATGGACGGAGGTCACCAATCACAAGTGGGACAACCTGGATGGCCATGCCGGGGTTGGATGTCAGACATGGGAATCAGGGACGAGTAAGTCAAACCCTCAGAAAGTCTTTCCGTAGTTCGCACGTCTACAAAAGCTGATCGTCTCTCTTGCATAGCTGAATATGTTTTCTTCGTCAATCAGAACCACACCATCAACATGTGGTGGAAAGACAACAACTTCAGTGCCAGTAACATACCCACAGATAATCACCCTGTCGGCAAGTGGACCTTGGCTCCAGGAGTGAACATCAACTCTGTCCATCCATCTTCCACTCTCAGTTATACAAATTACCTCGTATACCAATCGCTCGATAGAACCATTCAAGGCTCCAACATCCTTTTTGCCGGCCCGAATGGAACCGCGCCAGAAGACACGATTGTCAGTTTAACGGACCACTTCGTCGTCTTCGATACGAATACTATGCAGAACGTTCCCGCAATTTCCTCAAGTCATCTCTGTAACACGGCTGTCCCGACCAAGACCAAGGGCATTTTGTTAGTCGTGCTCTTCCAGGTGGATGGTAACGATGTGCGGCAGTACAACAGAGACGGCGCCGGTGGACCGTGGTACCTTGGTCCCCCCGTAATTAGTGGCAACTCGACGGTGAATTGATTGTTCTGGTTTTGTTGGCGGACGCTCAGAGCTGAAGCCCGATATGGGAGGGTTGTGGTTTCGGCGTTTATGGATGCTCTTTTGCATATTTATCGACCGATATTCTCGAAGCTTGCCGCTGGCCCCTCCTTGTTCATGTACTTGAATAGGAACAACTGTCTACTGAAGACCCTTTGACGTCCGCGTTTCTGTTGAGCAACATCTGCACCACTCCCTCGATATGTCCGTTTTCGGCCGCGGCTTGAAGTACAGTCAATCCTCTCATGACTGTTAGAACCGCACGGCTAACTTTATTGTCTTCAATGCTCGACACAGTGTAGGTTGTTATGTATGACAAGAAGTAACGGCGTCTTGCGCCATTTATCTCTACTTGGCGTCTTCCAACATGATTTGTGGTGATAATATTTTCATCCTAAACCACTGCACAACTTCAGCGCAACACAATCGCTTCACAATATCAATCGATATATCTGCAACGCCGGTGGTTAGGCAAAAAGCCTCGGCGTGGGTCCAAGTACAGATCCATTCGCCACGATGGTCCCAACTCGAAGGCCCGGCGCCTAAAATCTTTGCCTAAAATTAGAGTGAGCCACGTGATTCCGTCCCAACATGAAATAACACAGACGTTCCTCCTTTTCAGGCTGTGTGGATTTCAGGAGCGTAGCTGGGAGAACAGTCGGTTAGGGATGTAATTGGAGGAGAAAAGCTCTTACAGCAGTAGGCTTAACTCTAGTTCTTCTATGTTTTCTGTATCTGGACACCCTTGCCATGTGGTCTCATAGTAGACTTTGCTGAGAAAACAAAATACCGGGAATAAAATGGAATGGAATAAAAGATCGTGATCCATCTACTCAACACTGACGATTTAGCTCCTAATAAGGAAAGTTAATATGCACGTGGAAAAATACCGAACAGTCAAATAACGCCTGGGTAGCTCCATGCCTGGATCACAAAGGGGAGGGCTACTTCACAAAAGGGCCGAAGCAGGTCGATGCTTAGAGCTCTAGAATCAGAGTCGGTCCTTTAGGTATGTGGTTGCCGAGTGGGGAGTCCTTCGTCTTCGTCATCGTCATCGTCATCGTCATCATCACCAGCGCTGTTGCTGGGGCCCCTAGTTGGTCGAATCATTCTCGCTCGCATATCCTTCATCAGCACCACTGTTCAAATCGCTGGCCATGTGGCTGTCGAGGCTATTGGCCTCGCCGCCGCTCTCGCTATCACTTCCGTTATTACTCTGGCTCTCAGTCTCCCATTCTTCGGCATCCGCGTCACTGTCATCTGTCTCGCTGTCGTCATTGTGGTCTTCATCATGCTCGCTCGAGTCGCTCTCCTCAGCACCTTGTCCGCTTGCGTGGTCACCTGCGCTTTCACCCCCGCCGCAACGGTCGGCTGCCATAACATCTCTTAGCTGCTTGTCACTAACAGTTTTGGCCTGCGCAGCTTCATCGATAACATTTCGCTCCCGCTGCTGCAACTGCTGAGCGAGGACAGCAGGACTAGATACCGCTCTGTGAGGCAAATGGCCTCCTGTGGCAAGCTCCCTCGCTTTGACGGTGAGGCGATCTAGGTGCGGTGTTGCCTGGATTGGTGCCGGGGATGGCGCTGCGCTGGTTGTGCCAGTAGCATCATTGGTCGAGGCGCGTCTGAACATGGGTGTTCTTCCATTGGAAGTAGTGGCTGTTGCCACTGATACGAGGCGATGGTTTCCTCTTGATGGGGGAGGTGTTGGTGTAATTGGGTTTGGAAGTTCTGGTGCTGAGATCGCTCTTCCCGGCTTCGACGGGGTTATACCAGATGGGATTTTCTTTTTGCCGTGAGGCGATGCCTTCGAGGGTGTTTGCCGCCCAGCAGCGGTGACGTCCATGTCCATTTCTGCACTGTAGGCTGGTGAGGAGTGTATAGGTGACGTGGTGGGCTTGGGAGCATTGGGAAAGAGGCGCCGTCTAGTAGGCTTCGATGATACTTGATCAGAGCTAATGCCCACCACCGTGGCAGTCACATCTGAGGCTGATGAGGTGGTCGAAACCTCACTGAATACCGACGCCGTCGTTGAAGCCGATGACGTCCGGGTTCCAGGTATTATGTATGGTGGGATCGGAGTGGAGGGAAGCTGTGGTGGTTCCCGGTTGCTCGCAGAGCGGTTCGGTAATGGCGCGGCACGTTGTTCGGGTGGACTTACAGGCGGAGTATCCTTCTTCGACAGTGCCAGAACTTGCGAATGCTCGACCCAGGAATTACCGTCCGAGTCAGTGAGGAACAGATTCGCCATATCGTTCGCGTCTGAGAAAACGCCATCGTCATCACGGAACATTTGGAGGACATTCTTAGCCTTAAGCAAGCCGCTCTCGCTCTCATACGGCTCCAGTGCCGTCATCCATTGTGCCCAGTGTTCAACGGCGGCTCTTGCCCTTTCGAAGCTGACCTTGAACCATTTGGTGTGTTGGACCTTACAGTCCGGATTATGTTTGCAGCGCGATTCTTTGTAGCGGACAGGTCGCAGGTCGGCATGAAGGAGCGACTCGACACGCTTGACATTTGGGATGGACTCGGTTGCGTACAGGCGAATATATGATGAGCGACACGACCGGCACCATTCCTCTAGTCGAGCATCCGGATCCTGTGTAGTGTACCCAATCTTGAGATACTCCGGGTCTTCTGGTCGGTGGAGGATGTAAATATAGCCTGCTGACAACTCTGAGGGTGTGAGCTGACTGATGACAACGGTATGGAGGATGTCGTTCCCTGAACGGTTGTGGGGTATGAACTGCCACTTAACTTGTGAGTGACCTCGACCTGGTCTTTTCCTCTTTGACGAGGGTCTCCTGTGCTCATTGTTGCCGTTTGTAGGGGATGGTGTGGAAGGGGATGAGACAGCACCGCCTGTGCCAAAGCTTTCATTGGCTTCCTGCAGGCCATTGGGCTGGATCGGCTCGTCTTTATCAGCGTAGATATCGTCCTCGTCGTCGAGGAAGCTACCAGGCATGATGGGATAGCTCTGGGGTGGAGGAGTGGATAAGGGCGAGAATGTGTTAAATGTGAAAGCCTGCTCCATCTCATCATCATTATGGTCATAGTTGACGGCATGAACATCATCGCCATCATCAAGGAAGCTACCAGGCATGATGATGTGCCCCTGAAGACGAGGCATGAAAAGAGGCGACAGTCTCCCAAATAGAAACGGCCCCCTCAACTCGCCTTCCCATCTCTTCAGTAGGCCCTTCACGAATTCCTGGTTCGGGTCCCTATGGCAACGACACAACCACAGTGAGACGTATTGACGAAGCATAGGACCAAAAGAAGGATCATTGGGATCGGTTTCGACCAACGCCCTCATCAAGCTAAGCATCCAGTCGACATTCTTTGCGATAGAATTTTGGCATCTTTGGTTTGACTTTACTACGCCAAGACACTTTCGAGTCTGGTTGAGATGTCTGGCTGGTGGTAGAAGGGAGGAAAATGAGCGCTCCCTATCGAGGACTTCTTGCCAGAACGACGCTGACTCCTTCAAGAAGAGGGAAGCTAGGTTGCTCGCGGTGGTGGAGATGGTGATGAAGAATAGTGATAGGAGAGCACAGATGAAGGGCCACATATCTTGGAGGCAGCTGCTGTGTGAAGACTGGAGTAATCGTATAGGCGGGAGCAGATGGGAAGTAAACGGGAGATCTGGGATTGATAAGCACTGAGTACCTCATATACTGGGTAGAGGCAAAGGCGCTTGGCCATTTCCTAGTATCTATCCGAGGATGGGCACGGTTTTTGGCAACTGAAGCCATCATCAGACGCAAATGAAGAGCTAGCCCCTCCTCCCTCCCTCCCTCCCTCCCACTAGCCCACTCAGGATGGAACAGACATGGCCAGGTGGTTGCATTAGTTCATTTCAGAGTCGAACCCAGCCGGGATCGATAGATGGGTGACGAATGTGGAATGGAATCAAACTGATCTTTGTCAAATTTTGTAGCTGAGGAGGCCGACCATCCCATTGGGGGATCGTCAGCCTCGTTATAGTATAATCATATATATCTAGATGAGCGTTTGATGTGTACATATAGATACAGGGTCCCAGGCCAGGGACATTGTGCAAGCATCGCAGGGTAATGGGATTGCTTGCTAAAACCGAAAGAGGAAAGGCAGTACTAGTAGGCTGAAAAGCGAAAATAAGCCACCTTCCCGAAAATGGAATTCCAACTGTAACCCTAGTAGTGGCTGTAAAGGCCTTCCAAGCGGTCGCCCTAGATGTGTCGAACAGGGAGAGTATCAGCGGCTTCCGGAACCTTTCCTGGCCACCGGATTGTGGACGTTTGTCTTGAGGCGGGTCCAGCAAGGCTGAGTTTAATGGCACGGGCCGCTAGTTACTCGTACGACAACTATCCGTATGTCCTCCAGGCCGCAAGTACATCCGCTATCAGGCTGAACGCCGAGCGTTTACATCACGTAGGCTGTGACCGTCTTCAACGAGTGATGTTGCCTGATGTTTTTATCAACGGATATTCTGAACTTTTGGTTTCTTCTTCAATTGCGAGCGAAGCGCCGGGGCTGGAATTCTGATATTTCATCACTGCCTCAAGAGGCTCACTCGACCACCTGAGGTCCGCGGTAATGGGCAGCCTCAGCCACGAGCTAAGAGCGACTATTACTCGGCCGAGGAGGTCGATGATTGTTCCGTCGAATATATTTTAGCCCAATCGGGCAAACGAAGGTATAAGTGAGTTGGTAGCCGCGATCCCCCGGGTCAAGGCCATCTGGAAGTCTATCACGAAGACCTCGGAGTAAAAGACATCGTAGTGGGAGTGACATAGCCTTCCTTCTTGGATCCAGCCGGTTTTCGAGCCTGTTCTTCGCGATATTTGACTTCTTTCTCGTCCTGTGCGACGGTACAGCAGCAACAGCAAAGGCCGGTCAGGCAGTCGCCAGCAACATTTCCAGCCTCGGAGTTCATGTTATATGCCTTCCGGACTCGCGTGTGCTGAATAGCCGCCAAAAAGCCGTTGATTCCGCAGAGGACGCCAAAAGCTATGCAGGAACCGTTGACGGCGGTATATCCCAATAGGTTGGTAGGGTCTTTCTTTTCTCCTCGCAGGGATAGCCGGTACTGTGTCCTGCCGTAGATGATACACGGACAGAAGAGTCCAGTCAGACAGATTGAAGGCTCGGCACATGAGCAAAGTCCATGTTGCCAGGAACCACCACGGATGGCCTGTGGACTCGGGGTGAATGTCCCAATGGAATACTGAGACATGTCCGGAGGTGGAGGAACAATGGCCATGTTGGTGCTTGCTCTGGTGAATTTTGGGTTTGTTGGGGATAGAGGATTCTCATCTGGTGCAATTGCCCCAGGACCGGGTGGTTCATACCTTGGTACTGGAGGTTGCTTCACCGGTTCAGGAGACTGGGGTTGAGGTATAACATTGTTTTGTTCCGGGGGAGGTTGACTTGGTTGGAAATGTACGTGGTGGTGTTGTGGTGCTGGGACATGCTGGGGTTGCGCAGCATAAGCGACATTATATCGCGGATCTTGGACAGAATACTGCTGCTGTTGCTGTTGCTGTTGCTGCTGCGGTGTGATGTGATATTCCTGTCCCTGATATGGATCTGGTCCTCTATGATAACGTTGTGTTTCCATCCTGGTCAATTCTTTTAGGGTAACCTCCTGTGGAGGCTGGTCAACCAGTGGATTGGATGTTATAATTGAAGGATTTCTAGGCCTCCTTGTGTTCCTGGTCCACAATCGATGCTCCTCATCTGCAGTTGTGTCCATCCATGACAACCGTGGATCTTCGGGTCTTTGAGGTGGTAAGAGGGAGGAAGGAGGGTGGACTCGAGGATACTCGTAGTTTTTCATGTTCTGGAGCGCAATATGCCGGGCAGCCAGCTGCCCTTTGGCTTTTTTGGGTTTGCTGTTTTGATTATTCCTCGTAATCGCTCGGGGTAAGCTGTGATGACGATGATGGAGGCCTGACCGGCGAATCTCCCCAGGGCGCAGAGTTTGTCGTAAGCAGTGACTTTTGGCTCTTGAATTTCGCAAAGAAAACAACAACGACGATGGCGAAGGCGAAGGAGCAGAAAGAGATCAAGGGAAAGAAAATGGCCTACCTTTACCGCGAGAGCATCGCCTCCTTCGACGACGCGGTGAGTCTTTGACCCTAGCTACCTACGGTAGAGTTGAGAAGGGATCCAGTCCTCATCACTGGTGCTTGGAGGCATCAACCAAGTCGATTGGCCTGTTGAAAATCGAGCTTGAGACCCGGCAGGACCGGGGCGCTTACAGGGACCAAGCACAAAAATAGGAGCCCGGAGGTGGCTTGGATAGGGCTACAAGAGCCAACAAGAGCCAACAACAGCCAGCCAGACAGCAAGTCGCGTCTGGGTGGCGCCATGATTTGAAACAAGCGACTTTGACGATGATCGCCTCTTCTGAGAGCCAGCCAGAGGATGGATGGAAGCGCTGAAGCTTGGGTTTGGGTCCAAAAAGATGCGGGCGTCAAGCTTTGGATGGTCGGTCAAGGTTTGGGCGCGTTTCCAGGGTTGAGTGGTGTAGAAATGTTTCCCTGCGGGCGTCACACAGATTTGGTGCGAGTTGGTTGTGGGATCCCCGTGACTTGGAGGTGCTCGGCACTGTCACGCGTCGTAATCAATGTGACTATGCACGATACAATACATTAGCACCAGCCCAACGGGGTTCCAACTAGGTTCCAACGGTCCAAACACATCTTTCGATCTTGATTGTTCTCTGCTGTTTCCATCCTAGTGCAGACGCTTGCTTCTCTTCAATAGCCTACTATCTGTCTGATATATCGATTGTTGTTCTCATACATACCCGTACCCAGGTGCCAATTGCATCCCGTCATAGGTTGAAATGACATGAACGGTAATATTTCGGGTGCGGACGATCCACGGGTCATCAGGGTCAGCCAGCTGTAATACTTTGGAAAGACGAAACAACGTCACCAGGCGATTGTATGCCCGCCCAAGGACCAGCCCGCTACTCGGTACCTTGATGTATATCATGTATATTTATGCTCTAAAGTTCCATCTCATGACCTGAACCATCAGCTGCCGCTGCAGCATGACCCTTCCCCGGCCGCCATAAATCCGGGCTACCGGGACTTAAATCAACAGTTGGCAGCTCAGCCATGTGGAGTTTCGCACTGCCGTAGGGTCGGAGCTCGACTGGAAAGGCTCTTCCGGTACAATTTCGATATCCCACCCGGGGAGGATTGGGTGCAAATCCGCCAGTCAGTTTCCAGTTGATCTCACAAGCGAGAGCCGAGATGCTGACTGGTGTGGCATCCTCGTTCCAGATTGGATTCGGCAAGTACTCGTCCTCTCGATTCGGATACTCGAAGAATCGTAGGGTCGAAGTGTCGATCGCCAGATTCCACGGTGTTCGCGGTAGAATCTGCCAGTCCTTGGCTTCCGACGGCGCCTCTGTGCCGGGATATCTCCCTGGTCTGCTGTGGGAATATTCTCCAGCGATGGGCAGTGCATACAGCAGTGCACCATGATAGACCGAGACAGTATCATTTGCCCTCGACTCTATACGAACCTTGGCTCCGAACTTGACCTCAATTCTGGTCCGTCCTGATGGAATGATCAGCGCATGCATCCCAGTTGTGTTGTCCGGCTTGAGATCGTGGCGTTCGCCAGAATCAATCCAGATGCCACTTTCTTCCAGAACAGCCCAAGAAGGCACTCTGATTGAGAATCGAAAAGCATATCTCGCCTTGATGTCGTAGCTCAAATAATTCGAGAAGGGATAGTTTGTGTCGCACCGGATGTTGATCTGATTTCTGTTCCACAATGCCGTCCTCAGGTAGGTAGGGCCGAGCACTGCATGGGCAATTCCTTGCTCTCCATATCGGACAAACATGGCCGGGACGAATTTCGAATATCCTTGCATGTTGACGGTGCAACACGGGAAATTTGGTTCAGTCCCAAAAGTTTGGCCGTACGGTCCAACGTTCCAGAAGGGGCTCCGATCCAGTCGATGGCTTATCGGCTGATTTGTCTGCGCAATATACTGATGGGCCCACCAATGCGGCATGAACATGACGGGTAGCGCGTTGTATGCTGCCAGCTCAACCTTGTCGGCGAAATCACGATCTCCTATGGCCTGGTATAAGTAGTTCAGGGAGAACATGGATTCCACCACACTGCAAAGCTCGGTGCCCCGGACTGGACTCAAGCCTGCTTCTCGTTCGTCTCCCACGATCGCGCCTGATGGTGTTCCATGGTATTGATAAGTCCAGTTTACTCCATTTCTGGTGACATTGAGTAAGCGATCATCTTGAACCAGTCTGCGCATGACACCGCCCCATTTAAGACCTTGACCAGCATTGACACCGTGAACATATGGAAACAAACTGTCGGTGAGCTCCACAGGGAACAAATCTAGGTCGTCCTTCAGAAAATGCCGTTCATCGAACCAGTAACTCCAATCATATGCCATCTCATACATATGCACCATGCAATGATGGATCTTCTTCTCGTTACCATCGGGATGATTCTCGTAAAGCCACTGCAGGGCTAGAACCATGTCTGCGGCACGAGATCTGCCCCATTGCTCGTCAAATTCATCGCCTGGTCTCCAGACGTAGCCTTGATAGTCAGTAGAAAGCATTTCGTGCATGAGATTCACAAATTTATGCATGGCCGGCAGGATCTTTTCCTTTCCCAGTTCAGGCTCTGCCTCAACCAGCTGCGTAAATCCCAGGAAGAGAGGGTACCTGCCCCAGAAATTTCGACGCGACAGGTTATCCTCCGGTCCAAGCCATCCGTCCCGATGCTGGCGATCGATGACCCAGTTCGTGACACGGATCACATGTCTTTTGAGCCTCGCATCATCTGAGAGGTATGCCAAAGGCACCAGGGCGTTATACGAGTACGGCCATGCCTCATTGAGCCCTAGAGAAAGACTCTTAGCAATTTCTATTGATGGGTTTTCCAAACGGCATTTCCTTACATGAATATTCCTGATCACCTCCAAGCCAAGGTGCATCTTTGATCAATCGATAAAATTCATGGGCATGACCGGGAAGGCCGTCAGCCATCAGCCGGACCTGCTGCTTCAGCCACCCAAGGGGCTTCACTGAACCCAGTGGCAGGGGTTCAAAGGCTAGGGGAAGCACTGTACACGAGAGCTCAGTATCAGCACTGATGGATCGCAATAGTCCCATTTGACAAATGTGACACAAAACACCAACTTACACGTCGTGTTATAAGAGTCCGGGTTTCTGATTGGCTGCTGGGGGTCCTCCTTGGGCGTGCGCACAGCATAATTCCGCTGCGTGAAGACGCCATCTTGCTCGTACGGATGCAGGTTCGACTTGTGGCAGCAGACTAGTTGGGGGCAAGAGATAAGTCAGATAAGGAACATTCCCTGCAGTAGTAACTCGTAGATCACGCTCAGAGTTTCCAGATCCCTGTCGATGATAGTGATAAGAGGGGACAGATAACGGCAAGGAATAGGACAACCAAGAGTCGATGTCTCGTACCTGCATCTTCCCCGCCGCTTGGGCTGTGATCTAAAGGTTTCTGGGCGGCACCAGCAGCAACAGCAGGGCGTCCCTCTGCGTGATGAACACGAGCAGAAGCAGCAGCAGCAGCAGATCCTTGCAGAGGCCCAGAAAAAGCAAGAAACAGGGCCAAAACAATCAACACCGTCGCAGGGGGCCCCCGCGGGCACGGGCGCAACAACATCATGTCTTCGACAGCTCGACGATGTCGCCTTTCTGTGCCATGCAATATAAACTCTGCGCCCGCGCAGAAAATAAATACCAGGATTGAATGAACAATTGAAGGACGATGCTGATGAAGAATCGGTAAGATCTTCGTAGTAGGACTCGAGCTAATAAGTTGGCAGATGGGGGCCCAGGCTCTTGGGGTGGGCACGTGAGAGGTGGGCACGTGAGGGAGCCACGTGAGCATGCAAAGAAAGATGCCACCCTCGCTTAGTTGTTACAACTGACGAGGATGACACAGGCTAAGTGCCATTGATGCATTGATCCAATGATCTCATCAATTACGAACACTATATTTCGAATCCAGAACTAAAGAGTTTTTGGTCAAACATGCTTTGGGGGGGTCACGCGCCCGAGAAAACAAGCCACCCGAGGCCAGAGGCAAAAAGCGAAGATCCCTAGGGACTCTAGCCTTTTACCCCAGACTTTCCATGGTTGGCATTACAAATAGCGTCTACAAATATATATATTGAAATACTGGCATGTCGAACGTGAGTCTTGACCACATGGCATAAGATTTGCGATGTACTGAGTCTGGACTTGATGACAACGTGCCGAATCTCGCTAATGGTATGGAATTATATTCCTATCGATGAGTGACAATGACACACTGCCACCACCATTAAGCCAGGCCCATATGTTTGGTATACACAAGGTATCTAAACCAGTCTTGTTCTCTTCATAACCCTTCCCCTTAGTTCTTTGTGCTCCTGTCAGCAGTAAGCTTCTTTGCATACGCCAACTTGGACCACCAGAGACGGATTCTCTTTCCGTAGATGTACAGTGGGATGGTGACCAAGCAAAGAGCGAGCTGAATACCGCCGATACTGTACAAACGTTAGCATACCAGTGCATGGAAACCCCGAGACGGCTGATCTGAGCAAGTACTTACGTGTAGAAGAACTTCTCTGGTCCTTGTTTGATGAGCCACTCATTGATGAATACTGCAGACGCAACCATGTTAGTTTCATTTTCACCTGGTCATTGAATCGGGCTTGACTTACGGGAGAATGCATAGAACAAGAAGTTCTTGATGACCATGATGAGGATGAAGATTTCGATACTGATGTTGTAGTACGCATCATTGACGTAGCTACCGACACAGACAGCCGAGAATTGGGCTCCTCCCTGTTTCCAGTCCAGTTCAGTTCAGTTCAGTTCATCATGACTCAGTGCAGCCTTTGCATGATTATCGTTGGGTTAGATTCACTTACCAAGCAAAGTCCGAAGACGATACTGATGGAGATAATGCTGCCTTGCTTGCTGATGAGGTATCCAAATAGATAGTAGCCGAGACCGCAGCAGGCCGCCATGCCAATCGCGATGAAGAGGCGGAACTCGGGCTCGTACTTGCCGTGGTTGCGACGACTGAGGTATTTGGCGCTCCAATCTGAAGCTGGTCCGGCTACGACACAGGCGAGGAAACCAATGACAATCGCTGCAGAAGACAGATAGTTAGCCACATACCAAGGCCGAGAAGGAGGTGTGAAAAACTTACGTCCAGCCCACATATAGCCCAACTGTGTCGGGTTCAAGTTGTAAGGAGGAACCGAGAAGATGGATGCGATGACAAGGATCAGACCGACTAGCCAGAGAACGGGGAATGAGAGAGTGACAACAGCCCAGACCGCCGCAGGATTTGCCAGAGTTCCGATCGGTGTGAGGATGAGCTTAAGGAGTGAGTCCTGGCTGTACTCTCCTTGAACAGGCGCCAAAGTTGAGGCGTACGATTGGGGGGCGTATTGACTGGCGGAGGGCACCAGGCCCAGCTCCTCCGTATGGCTAACATTGCCAGATGTCTTCAGCTCTTCCACCCTCGCAACATCCTATTTCAACAAAGTCAGCCTTTGCACGAGCGGGAAACGAAGAGATCACATCACAAACTTACCTCGTCGTTGGTGATTTCGCTGGCGTCAATGGCACGGCGGTTGTATGCAGTTTCCCTGCCGAAGAAGAAGACAAGGAGCATGTTAATGCCGGCAAAAACTCCCAGGATCCAAAAGCACCATCGCCAGCCAATGGTTGCGGTCATTGTGCCTGCAACGAGAGCAGGAACGTTGGAGATGGACTGGTAGCAAATGACGACGATGGCTGTGCGCGTCGCTCGCTCATGGACGAAGTAGAGATCTCCGATGAAAGCGTAGCTGATGGACTCAAAACACGCCATACTCAACCCTTGGAAGATACGCGCGCCCATGAATGAGCCATAGGTTGGTGCCGCAGCACCCCATAGAGAACCAATAAAGGCAACAAGGATGGAAACGAGCCAGACAGGGCGTTTTCCGTATTTGATGGTCGCGGCGGCAATGAAGATTCCGATGGCCCCGGTGGCGAGGAGACAGTATCCAGACAGCAGCGAGAATTTGGTGAAATCGATTTTGAACGTTTCGATGAGCGGCACGGCGATCGGACTCATCATGGGACCAAAGCCACCAATAACTAGGTCATGGGCGTAAGCGTTTACCTTTTAAAGTAGGTGGAACATGTTCAGGTGTCGAGAACACCGTCGACAAGGCACTTACCGACGACGATGCCCCATAACAACAGGCAGAGGAGCAAATCGCGCCTCCATAGTGGCCAGTTCTGCGAACTATTGTTAACACGAGATGATTTTTTGAAGAACGACATGAAGCAGGGGGAGCATGCATACCAATGGATCATTTGGATCGTCCGATGGCTGTGGGACAAGAACGATATGGCTGTTTCGACCAGTGCCTTTCTTCAATACGCGTGAACCATCTGCTGCGGCCTGCCCATGCACATCGAGTAGGGTCGTGCCCGGTACATGTGCGTCAGGATCCTTTGGCTCGAGAATTCCGAAAGCCATGATTGCTGACTGAGCGTGCAGTGTGCTGTAAGAGGGAGGCGAATATGATAGTTTGTACTGATTGGAACACTGCAGGGAGCTGAAGCTGGAGCTGGGTCGACGTGGTCTTTTCAAGGATCCCGCATAGATGTCTTTATACAAAGTCCTTAGCTGCTCATGGCCCATCCGTGGATGTCACTCATGTGGAGTTTGGTAGCCGCTTGTGGGAACGTCAAAACACCAAAAGGCGAGGCATCCCCACCTCAGAAATTACCTTTTTGGGAAATTTGTGGGCTCGTGGAGGCCGTCTTCTGGACATCTATTGGAGATACTACCAACTAGCGAGGCCTGCTAGGGGTTCTGGGGTATGGTTTGGACTCTGCTCGTATCCCCAGACCCCGGACAAGTCAATCACCTCCTTTCCTGGGTCGAAACAGAGTGAGGCCTCGCCTGTCTCTGCCTGAGATCCTTACGGGAGAACCCCACGCCTTCGAAACCCTCAGGACTCAGGAGTAATCATACCCATACCCATACCCATA